>OAUK01000044.1_pt1 | contig 87821 bp, 68 predicted proteins | sample 1495131 | NCBI WGS metagenome assembly OAUK01 (sample SAMEA2580009, study PRJEB22360) | human gut metagenome | biome: human gut; feature: human-associated habitat; material: faeces | place: Denmark | collected 2008/2010 | reverse complement strand
TATAGTAGACAAAAAGGGGGCCGAAAGTATAGTATATCGCCAGCCGTTATTACTACATTTTTGTCAGTAGTGTTATTCGGACCATGGAATGGATTGGCCGTAGGGTTATTTTCTGTTGTAGGCGTAGGGGTTGGAGAAGGCAATCGTCTTTCGTTGGGAACGATTAAACGGTTACTACTTCCTAGTATTGCCATGTTTATTGCTGTATTAGTTAGCCTAATTTCACAAGTATATATATCTGGTATTGACTTATCAATGATAGATACTCAAATAACTGAACAAGCTCGTACATTAGCAGAACAGGCGTTACAAACAAATCCTAATATGACACAAGAGCAAGCGGATTTATTCTTAGAAAGAATGAATAAGCTTACTGCTTCTTTGAAGGATATGTTTTTTGTAGCTGTGGCAATAGCCGCAGTAGCATATAGTTATGTAACAATTCAGATATCTATATGGTTAGGCAAGCGATTACATATTTCCATACCTCGATTTTTACCGATTGAAGAATGGAAGATGCCTATTTGGAGTGCTGGTTTATATGCACTTGGTATCATTGGGATTTATGGCGCTCCACATATTAATATGGAGTCTTCATGGATTACAACTATTAGTAATAATTTAGTTCTTCTTGGTAGTTCTATGTGTTCTGTTCATGGCTTTGCTGCTTTAGCAGATTTAATGAGTAGTTATCGCATGAGTAATAAATTGAAGTGGATATTACTTGGTGTATATGCCTTCTTCTTTGGACAAGCACTAGCGATATTTGGTGTTATAGATATGTTTTTAGATTTACGGACACGTTACAAAGCGCGTCAATAGTAATAGAAAGGAGGCCGTTATGAAATCCTTTCAACGGAGATGGAAAGGTTTAGAAATTACCATTGTTGCCGTTCTCGTATTATTGCTATTATTGTTGGCCTATTTAAATTGGGCTATTGCAATTTTAGCATTAATCATTGTAGTAGCGGCGTATTTGGTTAATTATAATACCCTTCATAACCGGCGTCGTTTAGCAAGAGAACAGTTTAGTGCGATGATGAAAAACGTCACACAAGCTTCTAATTTTGCTTTACAAAATTTGCCAATGGGGATTGTTCTTGTTAATAAGCAAGGCACATTGGTGTGGAATAATAGTGTTTTCGCTGACTGGGTTAAGGTGGATTGGAATAAGCTCCAAAAAATGTCTGCTTTGTTGCCTGGTTTCCGTATCGATAAAATCTGGGGTAAGTCCGGATATATGACGGAAAAATATGAAAATCGATACTTCCAAATTATTTATAAATTTATCGATCCTCGGGATACGCGATCAGATATTGATAGTGAAGATGAACTTGCGGAACATGCAGTGATGGCATTGTACTTTAAGGACATTACTGACCTAGAAAAGGCCCGTATTAAAGCGGAAGAGGGACAGCCTGTATGGGGCATGATTCAGATTGATAATCTCGAAGAATTGACAAAAGGTCTTAGTGATCGTGAGTATACTAGTATTTGGACAGATATAAATAATATCATCATGGATGAAATTGACCGCTACGAAGGTTTTATTCGTAACTTCCAAGATGATATGTATACCTTTGCCATTTCTCGTGGTGCGCTTCATGAGATGGAGGAAGACGGGTTTAAAGTGCTCGAACGAATCCGTAAAGTACCTTCTCCGCGTCAAGTACCAGCTACGATTTCTATTGGTATTAGTGAAAATGTAGGTTCTGTGAAAGATGTATCTGGCCGTGCTCGTGCAGCCTTAGATATTGCATTAGGTCGCGGTGGTGACCAAGTGTGTATTATGGATGGTGAAAGTACGCGCTTCTTTGGCGGTAATACGGCAGGCGTTGAGAAGAATACGCGCGTTCGTGCTCGTGTTGTATCTCAAGCGATACATGAGCTTATGATTGATTCTGATAAGATCCTTATCATGGGGCATCAGCGCGAAGACTATGATGCCTTAGGTGGCATTATCGGTGTAGCAGCCATTGCTCGAGCACTTGGTAAAGACGTGCGCATTGCGCTTTCAAAAGAAACTAGCGCCATCGATAAAATGGTGAATGTTCTTAACGAGTCAGAGTTCTGGAAAGAGAATATTATTACTGCAGAAGCTGCAAGAGTATGGGTAGATGCGAATACGCTCACTGTCGTGTGTGATACGCATCGTCAGGAAATGGTGGCGGCTCAAGAGGCGCTTGAAATTTCTGAACGACGCATCGTTATCGACCATCACCGTCGTGCAGCGGACTTTGTAGAAAATCCATTACTTACCTATTTGGAACCATCTGCATCGTCTACATCTGAGCTCGTAACAGAGCTTGTACAATATGCAGGTGTTCCTGTGAAACTTTCAAAAGCGGAAGCTACAGGCATTTATGCAGGTATCGTATTAGATACGAAGAACTTTGTTCAACAAACTGGTGCGCGTACCTTTGAGGCTGCAGCATTTTTGCGCCGTGCAGGAGCGGATATCGACAGAGTTAAACAATTGTTTATTGAAACTTTCGATTCTATCCAATTGCGTGCTAAAATGGTATTTGAAGCAAGTCGTACTGAAGGGATTGCTATTTCCGTAGCGCCTGAAGGTTTGAAGGATATGATGGCGTTGGCTGCACAAAGTGCGGACATGCTCATTAGTAATGAAGATATTGAAGCAGCTTTTGTACTATATTCCCTAAATGATGGCGGTATCGGCGTCAGCGCTCGATCCAAAGGCAAGGTGAACGTACAAGTTGTAATGGAAGCCTTGGGTGGTGGCGGTCATAGAACTGTGGCTGGTGCTCAATTACAAGGTATGACCATAGAGGAAGCGAAGCAGGCCATTTTGGAGCATGCTCTTGATGCGCTTCATTCCGTAGAACAAGAGGAGGAACAACAATGAAAGTAGTATTGTTAGAAGACGTTAAAAAAGTTGGTAAAAAGGGCGAAATCGTTGAAGTTAGCGACGCATATGGTCGTAATGTATTGATCAAAAAAGGCCTCGGCCTTGAAGGTACAGCAACTAACGTAAATAATGCGAAACAAAAACAAGAATCCATTGCTCATAATAAAGCCGTTGCAAATGACGAAGCTAAGATCTTGGCAGCTCAATTGACTAAGGTTGAAGTAACTGTAAAAGTTCGCATGGGCGAAGAAGGCCGTGTATTCGGATCCGTTACTGCTAAAGATATTTCCGATGCTGCTAAAGCTCAATACAAAGTAGATATCGATAAAAAGAAAATCGAAATTAAAGAACCATTGAAAACATTGGGCGTACATGACGTATTAGTTCGTGTTCATCCTGAAATTACAAGTACTATCAAGGTTAATGTAGTAGCCGAATAATAGTATTCACCATGCTCTTTGAGTATGGTGAATTCTTTTATCCATAGTGGTTGTGTGAAGGGGATTATCATGGATGTACGCATTCCACCGCATAATCTAGATGCGGAAAAGGCCGTTTTGGGGGCTTTATTAACTAATGGATCCAATATGGGTGCCGTTGTAGATACGGTGACGAGTATTCTTAAATCTGAAGATTTTTACCGAGATGCACATCGTATTATTTACGATGCTATTCTAGAAATCGTGCATGCCAATAAGACGGCTGACTTTATCACAGTTGGTGAAGAACTAGACCGTCGTAAGCGCCTTGATGCAGTAGGTGGTCTTGCTTATATTACATCTCTTGCGAATGAATCGGTTTCCTACAATGTAGAGGAACATGCGAAAATCATCAGCGAGAAAGCTCAGTTGCGCCGCCTCATCGATGCAGGGAATAAAATCGTAGGCATGACGTATGCTGGCGAAGATGAGCCGACGGCAATCCTTAATAAGGCAGAGCAAATGGTGCTAGACGTAAGCGGTCAAACTCAGTCTGAATCCTCCTTTGCAGCTATTGGTGAAGTGGTTTTATCTAATCTAGATAAACTTAATGCACTGCAACAGCATGATGGTGCTATTACAGGTGTGCCAACAGGCTTTAAAGATGTGGACCATATTTTCAACGGCTTACAAAAATCTGACCTCATCCTCGTAGCGGCTCGTCCTGCGATGGGGAAAACAGCTTTCACCTTGAACATCGCTCAAAACGTAACGATGTTGTACGACAAGACGGTGGCGTTCTTTTCCCTGGAAATGGGCAAGGAACAGCTCGTTGGTCGTATTTTGTCCTCCGTGGCAGGTGTGAGCTCTGAAAAATTGCGCCGTGCGAACATGGATCCTGCTGACTGGGAAAAGGTTATTGCCGCAGCGGATCGCATGAGTAAATCCAAGCTCTTTATCGATGATACGCCGGGTCTTACCGTACAAGATATGCGCTCTAAATTGCGCCGTCTCAAGGTGGAACATGGCCTCGATCTCGTTATCGTCGATTATATTCAGTTGATGCAAGGTCGAAATGCTGGTAAGGGCAGTGAAAATCGTCAACAAGAGGTGTCCGAAATCTCTCGTAATCTTAAACTGATTGCTCGTGAATTTAACGTACCGGTTATCGCTTTGTCTCAGTTATCTCGTAGTGTTGAAAGCAGACCAGATAAACGGCCTGTACTTTCGGACCTTCGTGAATCTGGTTCCCTCGAGCAAGATGCGGATATCGTTATCTTCTTGTACCGCGATAAATATTACGATGAAAACTCCGAAAAAGGGGACAATGCAGAAGTCCTTATTCGTAAACATCGTAATGGCTCCATCGGTACCGTAGAACTCCAATTCGTTGGAGAATTAACACAATTTAGAGACGTAGAATTCCGAGACTTAGGGCCGGAACAATAATGAAAACTATCGTGGGGGTGCCCTATATTGATGGGGCCCCATAACACAGCTACATTTTAATTAAAAAGAAAGGACTATACTTCTTTGCTCCTCGTGACCTGATGTCGCTGCATAAGTATAGTCCTTTCTTTTTATCACTGTAGATATGAAGGTGTCCCATCAATATAGTGGCACTCGATAGTTTTCGTTGTATTGTTGGGAGAGGAGCGTATGATGGTTAGAGGTACTGAGTTTTTTGTGTTTTACTTCTTTTGTGTGGCTCTTGGGTTAATAATTAGTGGGTTGTATTTAATTATCAAACGATTTTTATTACGTCACAATGGAACTCCAGTAACGATTGTGTCTATACTTCCACGAGTTACAAAGGAAATACCATTTAGAGTGATTGGTGCGGATAGATATATTTATGGTTATGATATTAAGTATATTTTGAATGGTGAAACTCATACTGCTGAGAGTGTAGAGTTTTATATTCCTTTTGCACCAACCAGTGGACCTATGGTTCAATTTAGTCCGACAGGTGTGCTTGCAAAAAATGGAGAAGTAAGTATAGATAATGTGACGATAACTATTGAGTATGGCGCTGTTTCAATTGTATTAGGGGGATTAGTGTTATTAAGTTTGTTTTGATAGAAATAAATTAGCTATCTTTAATAGTCTGTTAAACATATGGCATCTAACATTAGATTATATATCTAGAGTTAGGTGCTTTTATTTTCTATAAATTTACTAGCATAAAAACAAACATATGTTTGAAAATACTTTGTTTTTTTGTTATACTAGTCATACAAATTCTTGTGTTCTTAATTTTTGTAAAAGCTACTTGTTTAGCGGTTTAGGGAGGTGTTTGTATGGGTTCAGCTGATACGGATCGGCTGTATATGTGTATTGATTTGAAGTGTTTTTACGCGTCTGTAGAATGCGCCGATTTAGGACTGGATCCGTTTATGACGCCTCTGGTGGTGGCCGATGGTTCTCGTGGCAAGGGGGCTATTACGTTGGCTATTTCTCCTGCCTTAAAAAAGTTAGGTGTTAAAAATCGCAGCCGATTATTTCAGATTCCACCGTATATTGAGTATTTGACGGTGAAGCCACATATGAAGCGGTATATGCAGGTGTCTGCTGAGATTTATGGAACCTTGCTCAAGTATGTGGCGCCCGAAGATGTGCATGTGTACTCTATCGACGAGTATTTCATCGATATTACGCCCTATTTACCACTATATAAAAAGACGCCTCGTCAGTTGGCGCAGATGTTGCTTGATGCGGTGCTAGTGGCAACGAAGATTTATGCCACCGTTGGAATCGGAACAAATTTGTTTCTTGCTAAGATTGCCCTTGATATTTTGGCGAAACATGCGTCTGATTTTATAGGCTATCTTGATGAAAGCCTTTTTAAAGAGACAATCTGGTATCATCAGCCTTTGACCGATATATGGCAGATTGGTAAGGGCATAGCTAATCGTTTGCATAAGTATGGTGCTTATGACTTACATGGTATTACTATGATTCCAGAGACGAAGTTGTACAAGGAGTTTGGCATTAATGCAGAGCTCATCATTGACCATGCTTGGGGCCGTGAGCCTTGTACGATTGCGGATATCCATGCGTATCGACCTATTAAGCACTCTATCTCGCACAGTCAGATTTTGTTGCGTAATTATACCTATGAAGAGGCATACGTGCCTATGCGCGAAATGGTAGAGTCCTTGGTATTAGAGCTTTTACAAATCAAAGGGGTTACGAACCATATTCACGTTCATATCGGCTATGCTGATGAAATGATGCGCTCTACAGGAGGTTCTAAAAAGCTTAAGCAGTACACTGACTCTTTGCAGGTGTTAACGGCGGCAGTTATTAAATTATACGAGCAGCATTGCCGTAAAAATGAGCTCATCCGTCGCATAGGAATCAGCTTTGAGGATTTAGTCAATCGATCCGCCATACCTCAAGAGGTGGACCTATTTAGCACTCTTACTACAAATGAAGAGGAAAAAGAGCGACAGGTACAAGAGGCTATGCTATCCATTAAGAAACAGTTTGGTAAGAATTCTATTTTGCGTGCATCGAGCTTACAAGAGGAAGGAACCATGCGCTTTAGAAATACCTTGGTAGGCGGTCATAATGGGGAATAGATATTATAATGGATACATTGGAAATACATTAGTCGCGTAAGGGGAGGTATACATTAATGAAACATCGCATGTCTCGGTTACAGCGAGCAAAACAATTTATGCCCTTTGCGGCATTGAGGGGATTTGAAGCGTTATTAGCCGCTGTAGCAAAGCCAAAAGAAAATCGGGCAGAGTTATCAGAGGATCAAATAGACGAGTTAAATACAGTTTTACAATCTGTACGTTGTGGGGAGTGGGTACGAATCGTTTACTACAACAAACGAAAATATACGGAACTTATAGGAGCTGTTGATATGATTAGTGAGCAATTACAAATTCTATCTGTACAAGGAACTGTTATTCCTTTCAGATATATTAAAGAGCTAAACTTGTATGATATATAAATATAAATGATGGCTTTTACTGTGTATGGTAAATAGACTAGAGTTAAGAAATAATTAGGTATACAATAGTATCATGGGTAAATATAGCTTTATAAAGATTTCTTTAGTTTTGTTGACTCTAATATACCTATATAATTTTTCGTGTTTTTGACTTAGAAAGGCGGTGTATGTAATGCATGATGTCATATCATTACTTATAAATCGCTATGATTTTTTCCTCCAGCTATTATGGGAGCATATAGAAATTTCAGTATTAGCTTCTGTTGTTGCTACCATCATCGGTGGCTTATTGGGTGTGTTTATATACGAATATAAACGGCTAGCTGCGCCAGTTATGGTAGTGGTTAATTTCCTATATACAATTCCATCTATATCGATGTTAGGCCTTTTGTTGTACGTATCAGGTGTTGGTAATACGACGGCTATCATTGCATTGGTTATATATGCTTTATTACCGATGGTACGAAATACATTTACTGGTCTTAACCAGATTGATCAAGCCATGTGTGAAGCGGGGATTGCATTAGGGCTCACGCGGATTCAACGTTTGTGGAATATAGAGATTCCTTTGGCTATGCCGACGATTATGGCTGGTATACGGACTATGCTCGTTATGACCATTGCCTTGACAGGTATTGCATCCTTTATTGGTGCTGGTGGTTTAGGTGTGGCGATTTATAGGGGCATTACAACGAATCAAAGTGCTTTGACGATTGCCGGTAGTCTACTGATTGCACTATTAGCCATTACTGTTGATGCGCTCTTTTCTCTAGGTGAAAGAGTAACGCGTATTAGCCCTCATATGAAGCGTTATACGATTATATTTGTTTCGATTATGACGCTAATTGCAATGGGTATAGGTGGCTGGGCTATGTATTGCCGTCATGTGAAGACCGATGTTATTCATATTGCAACGAAACCTATGACGGAACAGCTTATTTTAGGGAATGTTTTAAAAGAATTAATCGAGAAGAAGACTGATTTAACCGTAGAGGTTACAGAAGGTGTAGGTGGTGGTACATCAAATATTCAACCAGCTATGCTTTCCGGCCAATTTGATATATATCCTGAATATACTGGTACAGCTTGGTCTGCTGTGCTGAAACGTACGGATGCTTATGATGAAAGCCTATTTAATGAGCTTTCACAGGCCTATAAAGAAAAATATAATTTTGAGTGGGTGGGCATGTACGGCTTTAATAATACCTATGGCATAGGAGTGCGTAATGAGATTGCTCAGACCTATGGTGTAAAAACGTATTCCGATCTTGCTCGTATAGCACCATCCCTAACATTAGGCGGGGAATATGATTTCTTTGGTCGTGAGGATGGCTATGCTGGATTGCAACGCGTATATGGTATGAGCTTTAAAGCTACTAAAGATATGGATATAGGGCTAAAATATACGGCTATTAGTCGTGGTGAGGTGGATGCAATGCCGATATTCACGACTGATGGTCAATTAAGTATTGCACCGATTACGGTGTTACAAGATGATAAACATTTATATCCATCCTATATGGCTGGTAATGTCGTACGTAGCGAAGTGTTGATTGCTCATCCTGAACTGCGGCCTGTATTAGAAAGTTTAAATCATACGATTACAGATCAAGAGATGGCGAAGATGAATTACGCCGTTGAAACGGAACATCAACTGCCAGCTGATGTAGCACATAAATTCCTGGTAGAACGAAATTTGATATAAGGTGAATATAGTTAGAACTAAAGTAAATAAAATTTGATATATATTGAATATGATTTTGTATTGACATTTAATCTCCTTTGATGTAATATAAACATATGAACAGATATTCATATAAATAAAAATATCTGATGAATAATGTTTAGGAACATATATAACAAGATATGTCTAATAAGTATTAGAAATAGACAATAAATTAACTTATAATACAGGATAGAAACTTTCACTATTATCAAAGGAGATATCATGGAAGAAACATTGTTGTTGAAGGATTTGAACTGTGCGAACTGCGCAGCAAAAATTGAAGATCGTATCCGTAAAATGGATGTTGTAGAGACTGCCAATTTTACACTTGCTACACATCAATTAAAATTAACCGGCTCTTGGGAAGACCGCGAAGCTCTTAAACGTGATATTCAAGAGATTTGTGATGCCATCGAAGAAGGCGTTACAGTAGCAGATTATGAACGTAAATCTAAAGCGGCTATGGATGATCATGGTCCTGACCAGGATCGTGGTAGTGATGCTGTAACAATTGTAGTCATCGTAGCAGGTTTGTTATTCATGATTTATGAAGTTTTGTCATCCTTTGTCCCATCCATCGGCTTGCCAGAGAGTATTGAAACTCCAATTTACTATATTGCCTATATCTTACTTGCGTTCCCAGTATTGCGTATCGCAGGTCGTAATATCTTAAAAGGTCAAGTATTTGATGAGAACTTCTTGATGTCTATCGCTACATTGGGCGCCATTGCAATCGACGCATTGCCTGAAGCAGTAGGCGTTATCTTGTTTTACCGTATTGGTGAGTTCTTCGAAGAAAAAGCAACTGATCGTAGTCGTACAGAAATCATGAACGCTGTCGATATGCGTCCTCAAGAGGTGCGCGTTGTAGACACAGGCTGTGGCGGTGAAATCGTAGTTATGGCTCCTGAAAAGGTTGAAGTAGGCTGGACTATCGAAGTTCGTCCTGGTGATTTAATCCCTCTAGACGGTACAGTTCTTGAAGGTGAAACTCGCGTTAACACAGCTCCTGTAACAGGTGAGCCTGTACCGGTTCGCGCTGTACCTGGCACTCAACTTATGTCTGGTTGCATCAACGAATCTGGCCGCATTACGATGCGTGTGGACAAGGTTCTTGAAGAATCCATGGTTACTAAAATTCTTGATGCCGTGGAAAATGCAGCATCTTCTAAACCTAAAATCGACCGTTTTATCACGCGTTTCGCTCGCGTATACACACCAATCGTTGTAGCTTTTGCATTGGCTGTAGCTATCATTCCGTCCCTTATTACAGGTGAATGGCATAAATGGATTTACACAGCCTTAACATTCCTCGTTATTTCTTGCCCATGTGCATTGGTGCTTAGCGTGCCACTCGCATTCTTCTCCGGTATCGGCAATGCGTCTAAACACGGTATCTTGCTTAAAGGTGGTCGCGTTATCGAGGCTTTGGCTAATGTGAAAGCAGTAGCTCTCGACAAAACTGGTACCATCACATCTGGTGAATTTAAAGTACAAAACGTAGAAACTGTAGGCTCCCATGTGAGCAATGCTCAATTGCTATCCATGGCTTCAGCTATTGAAGCAGTATCTACGCATCCAATCGCAACAAGCATCGTTTCCGAAGCAAAGGCACAAGGTATTGTAGTAGAAGCGTCTGACTTTGTTCAAGAATTAGCCGGTGAAGGTATGGTGGGCACCGTTGATGGTCAACAAGTCCTCGTTGGTAACCGTCGTCTCATGGAACGCTATGCTGTTCAAGGCTACCCAACAGAAGCTACTGAATATGGCACAGAAGTTCTTGTCGCAGAAGGTAATACATACTTAGGTCGTATCATCATCGCCGATGAAGCTCGCCCAGACTCTGCTGAAGCGATTGCTAATCTTAATGGTCAAGATATTAAAACTGTTATGCTTACAGGTGATGCTGAAGCAAGTGCAAATTACATTGCTAAAGAAACTGGCGTAAGTGCTGTACGTGCTCAGTTGTTGCCTCAAGATAAATTGTCTGTTGTACAAGATATTCGCTCTGAATATGGTCCAACTATGTTCGTAGGGGATGGCATCAACGATGCTCCAGTACTTGCAGGTGCTGATGTAGGTGGCGCGATGGGTAGTGGTGCTGATGCGGCTATCGAGGCGGCAGATGTTGTGTTCATGCGTCCATCCTTGACTGCTATTGCACATATCCTTGACTTGTCCAAAGCGACGTTGCGCGTAGCATGGCAAAACGTAGTATTCGCTATTGCCGTTAAAATTCTTATCATGGCACTAGGCCTTATGGGCTATGCATCCATGTGGTGGGCGGTATTTGGTGATACTGGCGTATCCATCCTTTGTATCTTGAACTCTATTCGTATCTTGCGCCGTTAATTTGGTGAAAGTAATCTTATAGATCAATGCAGAAATATAACAAATGACATTATTCTAATCTGACAGAGTAGGATAAAACAAATAACCTCTATATTAGCGACAAGCCAGTATAGAGGTTATTTTTATAAGATTTAACCTAATGATATATTGCTGATTATTTGTTTGCATACTTACTCACTGTAAGTTTTAGTGGTTTAATCTTTTGGTGGATTTTTAGTTTAGCAGCCTTATTAATCTATCTGTTCGCTAGATTTGATATAAGAATAGTTTTGAGATGCTTTTAACATATACAGTTGTGCATTGTTAATAGACATAAAGCGGTTTATGTATATACTACATAAACAAAACTTTCACAATTGAATTGAATAATAGCTATAAAATAGTATATAATTTATTAGATGATTACTATATGTTCGTTGGAAGGAGGGATAGCATGATCACGGTGTACAAACACATAGAAGAAGAGTTGGTTTCAGACTGCACTGTATCAGATGCCACAAAAGGTTCTTGGGTAAATTTGGTGAACCCAGACCCCGATGAGTTGTCCCTCATCAATATTTTGACGGAAATTCCAACGGACGTTTTAAAGACCGCCCTCGATATGGAAGAACGTTCTCACGTGGAGTTAGAGGACAACTATATTTTCGTGGTTATCAACATTCCTGCGATTCGTGGTAATGATATGTACGATACGGTGCCACTTGGTATCTTTTTGACGCCTGACTTTTTTATTACCGTATGTCTTGAAGAGTCCGAGGTGTTGTATCCGTTCATTTCAAACCAACTGTCTACGTTCTATACATATAAAAAGACGCGTTTCTTGTTCCAAATCTTGTACCGTACAGCCACATTGTTCTTACGTTATTTGCAACAAATTAATCGCCGTACCGACGATATTGAAGTTCAGTTGCGTCATACGACGAAGAATAAAGACTTCTTCCAACTATTGGAATTACAGAAATCCATGACATACTTTACCTCTGCGTTGCGTACGAATGGAACTGTTATGGAACGCCTATTGCGCTTGCGTGGTCACAGCACTTATAGACATTTGCTTAAAATGTACGAAGAGGATGAGGATCTTTTGGAAGACGTTATCATTGAAAATAAACAGGCCATCGAGATGGTTGAAATGTATTCCAATATCTTGATGAATATGATGAACGCTTTCACATCAATTATCTCAAATAATCTCAATATGGTGATGAAAATGTTGGCGGCCCTTACGATTACTTTGGCGGTGCCGACAATCATATTCAGCCTGTGGGGAACGAATGTGGCGTTGCCATTCCAGGATGATCCGAATGGATTCTACGAAGTAGTAGGTATTTCCGTGGTGTGTTCTATCATTGCTATCATCGGCATGTGGAAAAAAGACCTATTCTAACATATATGACAAATAACTAATAGATTAGGGCAATACTAAATGTTAAATACAAATGAAAAAGCTGGCTGTAAGTCAGCTTTTTTGCTTGCTTATGTATTATATTATTGCTTATTTACGTATTACGTTGTTGCTTATTATTAGACCAATCTGATATAATAGTACCGTTATGGAGAGGTGTCCGAGTGGTTTAAGGAGCTGGTCTTGAAAACCAGTGACTCCGCAAGGGGCCGTGGGTTCGAATCCCACCCTCTCCGCCACCAATACATACAACTATCACAGATTATAACGAATTGTAACGAACTATAACACATATAGTAAAAATAAGGGTTTGCAATGGTATTGTAAGATTGCAATTATAACGAATTGTAACGGATTATAACAAAGTTTTGCCACCATTTTGCCCCCAAAAGAATAAAATAATTTGCCCCCATTGCATGCAGTATGTAATGGGGGCATTTTTCTATTTATGACTAATAGCAGATCCAATTTTATTAATAGCGTTATTCAATTCTGATTTCATTTCATCAGTAACATGAGTATAAACTGCTAATGTAGTGCGTGGTTCATTATGGCCAACACGTTCCATGATTGCTTTTAATGGCACATTAGCCTCTGCTAGAAATGAAATATGTGTATGTCTGAATGTGTGCGAACTAATCGGTTTGTGAAAATCAACTTTCTTTAATATTTTATTTACAAAATGCACATCAAATGGATAACCACCATCTGTTACAAAAATGTAATCAGTTTTTGCAAAACGAGGTTTCCATAATTGTTTTGATTTATTCATTGTAATAAAATGATTAATTATTTGTTTGGCTCTAGCATCTAAGGATACTTTTCTAATTGAATAGATATTTTTAGGAGATGATCTAATAGTCTCACTTTTTAAACTACCATAAGAAGATAGTGAGGCATTCACATCAATTTCGGATTTTTTCTCATCATAATCTTGAACACGCAACGCTACCATTTCGCCAAATCGTAGTCCTGTTAAGGATTGAAATTCACATAACAGAGCAACAGTCGGATTGATAGCATCTAATTTATTGAGTAATAATTTTAGTTCTTTTTGTGTTAGAAATTTATCTCGTTGTCGTTGTACTTTCTCTACATTCAGTACAGGCTTTTGAAGTTCTAGATTATCGAAAAAAGAAATATCATGGATAAATTCCATACGACGAGCGTATTTGAAAGCTTGACGTAGTAAACTAAAGATAGCTTTCGTATAGGAATAAGAGCGATTTAATAAAATAGAATCTAAAGCGTTTTGTAATATATAAGTATTTATATTCCCTATAAGGATATCTGCAGGTATAATTTCTAAAATCTTATTTTTATAAATCTTGTAATTGCGTTGAGTAGCTGGTTTCCTAAATGATTGTCTAGACTCAAGATATTTGGTAAGTAATGTATCTAAAGTCATTTCCATAGCAGTGTTAGTGTTAGTTGCCTTATTAATTAATGCTTGCAATTCAATCTGTGCAGCCTTATGTGCTTGTCTACTATTTGTTGCATATGTAACAGATACACGTTTTACTTTGCCGCTATATGGGCAAGTATATCTCTCAAAAAATCTATAACGAGTTTGGCCGCCTTTTGTAGTTCGTGTTTCAACCCACATATAAATACCTCCTGGCCAAAAATAGCATGAGAATAAGCATTAGATGATTTAACATCTAATGCTTATAAAAGATAATGAAAATTAAGCGGAAATATTTTTTCTCTTATGCTTCCTTTTTTTCTTTCTAGTATCTTCAATATTTTTTCTGTGTTTTTGACTTTTAGTTAATGGTAATGTTTTCCATAGTTTTAGTTCTTCCCAATTTTCAGGAAAACCCATATGAGTAGGATTGATATACGTATTTTGCTTTATTAAGTCTTTAACTTCACTCAAAAATAAAAATTTTTTATCAATAGAATGGAGCATTACATGAAGCATAAGTAGTGTATTATATATTTTGCTATCTAATCGATTATTAACTGTAGTATTGAATATAAGCAAATCCTTTATTTCTGAGTCAGCTGTAGGTGCAGTAAATAATTTATTTGTTTTTCTATTCCATAGTCGTCCATTGTGTGCACAAGTATTTCTTACCCATGTTAAATGTGTTAGAAAAGAAATGAGAACTGACTCATCAAATCCGTATGGTCGAAGAATATTATTTCTTTCTAGTGGTTTATTTAAGGATTTAAGCCAGTTAAGCATTTCACCTAAGGTTAGAAGTAGAGCACAAACCCATATTGGAGGAGTTTTTAGTTCTGGATATTTCTTTTTATAATGGCATGAGTATAACTCAGTACTTTTATTATAACTAGAAACTAATTTTTTATAAGTATAGTCATCATGAAAATCTTTTTGAAATAATGATTTTTGTTCGTGAGGATGTGAGCAAGAGCATTTTTCAGCTAAATATTGGGACCATCTTGCCTTAATTGAAACTTCTACTTTTTCAATAGCAATTGATATTAAACGTCTAAATTTTTGATCAAATATATAAGTGTGCTTAACTTGTTTCCAAGTAGTTCCATCTTGGAATTTATGTTCTCTTGGAGAACAATCAGGTGCTTTGCATTCATAAATCCACCAATATCCACTTAATCTATAATAATTGATATTTATAAGCCATTCCCTTAATTCAGGCTCTTCTTCATTACTAAAAATTAGACCTCTAGATTTGAGTAGTTCCACTTGCTCATCTATAGTTGTAGGCTTTTTTATCTCCATAATATCATCCCCATAAAAATAAAGACCTCTTCTGGTGCGCATGCATTGAAAACATTGTTTTCAAGCCTCAGCGTGAAGAGGTACTGGTGTAATTATAATATCATCACGCAAAATTCATGTCAACACGTTGAGCTATAACGAATTCGCATAATTAGTATTTTGTCAAGTACAACTACTAAATAATATTAAAATTAATAAGTTATATACCTCTTAGGTGTATCATGAGCCCCTTATTCTGTTAGTGCAGAGTAAAAAGCTTTTAATTATTAATAGTTGCTAGCAATTTATATATATACTTCATTTTATCAATTTCAATATCCCATAGAATAGCAGCTATGATTTCAGTTAAATCTTCTCTTGAAAAAGTATGGTTTACAACAAGTGGCACTGCATTTTCCATACTTTCTACAAATTTGCTTACGGTTAGTGTATCATAATCATTTATAATTAAAAAATACATACCTGTTGCAATTGCAGTACGTTTATTTCCATCAAGAAAACAGTGATTAGATGCTATAGAGTATACTAAATAAGATAATTTTTCTGTGAAAGATGAATAGTAATCATCATTTTTGATAAATTCCAAAATACCGTTTATGTAATCCTTGTTAATATTGCCTGATGCTCCACCACTTTCTCTTAGTACTGCATCATGGATACTAATAACGTGTTCAAGCTCTATGTACATCATTATTATTTATCCTTAAGTCGTAAAAAGATATCACGGTGCTCTTTAATTTGTTCTTCTAAGCTTTTGCTTTTTTCTCCTAGGAAGCGTTCATATTCTTCAGGTGATACTGAAGAGATATATTCACTTAGATTACCATGATATGCATCTCTAAGGCCTTTGTCTAATGTGGCCATTGTTCTTCTAGCACTTTCAAAATAAATAGACATCATAGGACTCTTAGCGATATTATCAATGATTATGTCTACAGCCTCTTTGGTTAATTGTTGACCCGTTGATTCATATTGATTGGTGATTTCAGTAGCAATACATGTTTCGACTGCTGCAATATTAGTTAATACTTCGCTGTACATGGTATCACGTAAGTTAGCTTTACTTTCTAAACGTAATATTTTTTGGTAAGTTGTTGCATTTTCTAAAAATATACATTTATAGACTCTATTAGTAAAATATTCATATTTGTATGGGCCCATATTTACATATTGGTTTAGTGCTTGTGTGAAACTTTTTCTTACTTTTTCAGTAGTAAATGTTGCTGGGAGAAAATTTGGATCTCGCTGGTTTATATAAGTACGGCGACCACCAGCTTTTTCTGTTAATACATCAATGACAATATCAAGAATTTGTGATCGTAATTCTTTTGCAATAGGACTATTTTGTAGGAGCATAGCAACGTTTAAGAAGCTACGAAAGCTGAATATAGCTAGATTTCTACTTGTCTGACCGACATTTATGTCGGTCAGTTTATATGAGGCTAATTCTTCACCAGTTAAAATTTTATATCCATTTAATGTTAATTCTTTATTATGGGATTCAATAATTCTTTCTATTGTCCTAATATCAACCTGAAAGAAATTGGCTAAATATTCCTTGGTAAACCAAATCTGATTTTTCCAGATAGTTCCACCAATATAATTGCTTAATTCATGTTCAATTTCTTTTATAGCAATAGAGTTATTTAAAATATTTTGTCGATCTAGCTGTGATGTCGTTAAATCATTCATCTGATAATTCGCCTCCTTAGCTAATATTATATTGTGCATTTTTTTATTTAAATGATAATTTATTTACAAGAAGAATAAAGGATTTACTACGTAATCGCATAGGACCAGCTGTATTATAAATATCAAAAGGTATCCAACTATCACCAGAGTTTAAAGAATAATAAGCATATTGTTCACCAATATATGGAGGAAGAATAACAGGCTTAGAATCAATAGTTACTTGAGTAGTAAATACTTTACTAGGTGAAAGAGGTTTATAGTACCAAACTAAACTTGTACCTTTGATAGATTTTAAGTTTTCGAGTTCAGTAGATGAGTCAAAAATAAAAGATGCATCTGTTTCGTTAACTGCAATAATAAAATCATCAGAACTATTGTACTTTAAATAAGCCGATGACATATCTATATATACAGCATAATCCATTAGCGCATATACTAATTGATAATTTGGATTATCTAATAGATGTTGTGGATATATAGCAGCAAATACAGATGTATTAATTAATAAGAATAAAAATAATAAAGGTAATAATTTTAGTTTCATATTAATCACCATTTATGATTTTGTTGAGGTCAACAAAAAGCAATAAAATTTATAATACATGATGATAAAAGTCGATTTCTTCCAATACATCATCTGTAAGTTCTCTACGTCTTACCATATGTTCAATTAAATTAACATGATAATCAATATGGAAATCATCATTAAGAATATGCAATAACTCGTGCTTTATTTCGTTACGCATATCTTCAATAGACATATTTTTACGGATATAGATATTGTGTACACCTTCATCTTCCCCAGTTGATGAAATGGCTTTTACATTAGGAATATCACACTCAATAATATTAATAATCAAACTAACAACCCCTAATAGTATTATTTCTTATTTCTAGATTTGATAAATTCTATATAGTTTACCGCTTCTTGCATTTCCTCTTTAGAGATACCACGTGATGCGGAGAATAACATACGCATTTCTGGACGAGTGCGAAGCATTTCCGCATACTCTGCAGCTTCTGCATCTAAATAATAATCTTCTGTTTGCTTAGAAAGCGTAGAAGTAGATCTTTGATGCGGTTCTTGCCAACCCATTAAATATGCTGGTGTAGTGTTTAATGCTTTTGCTAAAGGCTCAAGCACATCAATTGGCATATTTTCAATGTCACCATTTTCGTATCTATATATAGTGGCTCTATTTTTATTTAACATTTTAGCTAGTGCATCTGCAGTATATCCTAGCTCTAATCTGCGTTGTTTAATACGTTCTCCAATTCTCATGTGATAACCTCACTTTCTCTTTTGCTTACATAATACAATATAATTCGCAAAAATGCAACAAATATTTCTAAATAAAATATAAAATCGCATAAAATGCGAAAAATGTTGTTGACATGCAATTTATAATGGGGTAATATCTAGATAAAGGAAGTCGCACATAAGCGACAAATAGGAGAAAGGGGGAATGAAAATGGTGAATATCAGAAAATTAAAAGCAAAATTGGTGGAAAAAGATATTTCTATTATTCAGTTGGCTAACATCCTTGGTATTGATAGATCAACAGTTTATAGAAAACTCAATAAATCTGGGGAAAATTTTACTGTAAAAGATGTTGAAAAAATTGCTAAGGCACTTTCTCTAACATACGATGATATTAATATTATTTTTTTTACCAATATAGTCGCATAATATGCGACAACGTAAGGAGGTAATAAAAAATGAAACAGGAAAAGTAAATTCAAATGAGTAGATCTAAAATTAGCAGAAAAAATCACCACGTATAACGATTAGTATACATGGTGATTTAAATTATTGAATTTTCTAAAAGTGCCGATAGAAATGCCATTTATTTGACTTGTTTTAATACTTCATATAAACAACGTGAAACGGAGTAGAAGATGACATCCTCTAATTGTGTTGTTGCAGTACTAATATTGGCACGAACGATAGACTTTACTATTAGATTACATCCTGCAGAAAGATTAATTTTTTTAAGGGTTTCTTTACAAATGTCATCAACTTCTTTTTGAGTTAAGTTCATTTAACTCACCTCCTAGTGCGGTAATGCCTAGTAAATATGATTTGAAGAAAGAAGAGAGTTTATTTAAAGAATTCTACAGCGTTAATATTTTCGCCATGTACGATTAAGATATTGTCTCCAATAAAGCTATATGAACGGTTACGTGGCATATAAAAACGGTCTAATTCATCCGTGGTGAACGCTCTACCGGCTATATTACCAGCTGAATGCATTTTAACAGAAGTTAAATCATTGATTAATCTATTAGTGCCATCTTTTAGATAAATGCGTGCATTCATATAGTCACCCCCTTTCTAAGATGATTATACAAATAGAACATTAAAATTTTAAAAAGAGGGAATGAACAATATGTAAAAGATTAAAGGAAAAAACAGCAATTATTATAGGTTTGTAAATAGAAAGGAAATAAAGTTTATGAAAGAAATTCAAAATACATTAAAAAATTATATTTTAAAGCGCTTAGATACAACAACTGGGATTAGATCCAGCAAAGATATTCCAGAATTAATTTATGCATACATTGAATTAGAACATGCACAACAAGGTATGGCTAATAGACCAGAAGTAATGTCAAAGATTGAAGTAGATAAAGCTGGTGTAAGAATCCAAGGCAAAAGAATTAATGTCAATAATGAAGACATTGATCCAATGGAAAATATTACTGGGATTATTATTAAAGGTTTATGTAGAAATATGAATAAAAAATAGAGCCTTGATGATAAGGCTCCATAAAATTTTACTCAGATGGTGGAATTGGGGTAAAGCTACCATTGGATTCTTCTTTTAAGGCCCAATTACATTTTACATCTACTAAACCATCTGCATTTAGAAATGTATACATTTTAAATCCGTTTGGATACTCAAAAAATGTTTCGATGTCAGAAGCTGTTTGTTTGATAATAGTGGCCTTAACCTTACTTAAATCAAGGCCTTCAAAGTTGGTATTAATTAGTAATGATGGCATATAATCACCTCATTCTAAATAGTAAGAAATTAAAAGTTATTCAGGAATCATTTTTTTAAATTGATTTACAACTCGCTTATATTCATTAGCAAACTCCATTGGGGTAAGAGGATAATTGTCATTATGACGTTTTCGTTGACGCAAATATTCTAATGCTAGTGTGTGGATTTTCATATCGTATTCACTCATATTAATCACCTCCTTTCTAAGGCAATTATAACAACAACTTATTAATAAAAATGAAAAAAACGTGAAAAGAATGTTAAATGAGGATATCAAAAGAAAATGGGTCGAAAGAAAAAGATTAAACAACAACCAATATATTACAAACGATACTTACATAATGATGGTGGATATATGGCAATCAAAGTAGAACCAATTCATCATAAAAAACATTTGATAGAACATAACATATTAACAATAAGGGGATAACTATGGATACTATTAAACCCAAATATGTTCCCATTAGTACACTAGCTAAAATATGGGGACGTAGCAAAATGTACATTTATAGAAGAATTGACATGATCCGTAAGGAGGGTAAGTTCAATGAAATCTGTATGCAACTTGGACCACAACAAACATTGGTCCATGTAGATAAATTTGAGATATGGATGCGTTCGCAACACATGAAATGGTTAAAAGCATAGGAGTAGTAAATATGGATAAATTCATTACAGCAATACAGTGGCTATTTGGAGTCATAGTATTTGGATTATATGGTGGAATTGAATTTGCACAGTCATGGGGCGATGTTCTTTTTAATGTAATTAATATAGCAGCATATTCTATTGGGATTTATTTGCTACAAAAAGCCAAACGATTATGGCTATATAACAAGAAAATTAAGGAAATAAAAAGGAAGCAGCATGCAGCAATTAGACAGTTGGGAGTTACTACCATATCTAAATAAACGAAGGGATGATTTAAATAAGGCCCTTACGATTGCCAAAGAGCGAGGCATAGAGTTAGCAGCAGCAGAACGAAAATATAGAGTTGAAAAACGTAAAGCTATATTACTGGCAAAACATAACGGAGAAAAAGTATCTCTGATCATGGAACTGGTAAATGGAGATGAGATTATAAGCCAATTACGGTATGAACGGGATGTAGCTAAAACTCTCTATGCCAGTGCTACGGAAGCAATCAATATTTATAAATTGGATTGTAGATTAGTTGAGGCCCAAATAGCTAGGGACTGGGATAAAAATGCTTAAAAGGACACCATTAAGAGCCAAAGCCAAAACAAGACTGGTTTCAAAGAAGCCATTAAGCAAGAAAAGTAGAAATAAGAAAAAGAATGATATGGAGTTGGAAAAAATCCGGCCTAAGGTGATAGAGCGAGACCATGGAAAATGTATTTTATGTGGAGCGCCTTATGAAGAGGTTCATCATATCAAATATAGGTCAGCAGGAGGAAAAAATAACATAGAAAATCTATGTTGCTTATGCTGGCATTGTCATAGAATTAAAATTCACGCTGGATCACATCCAAGAGAATACAGAAAAGTTTTACAAACAATACTAAAAGAAAGGCATGGATATGAGTACTAAATGGTATGAGAAAGCACTAAATAATACATGCCCAGAATGTAAAAAAGCAATCAAGCATGCTGTAGTATGTCATAGACATAAACAGTTGATATGCATGGATTGCTGCAGTAATTGCCAATACCTAACAAAGTCTCAAGGTGATTGGCATTGTAATTTTGACAAAGAAAAATGACCGTGTCGGGAAACACGGCCATTAAAGTTATGTGATAACTAAAACCTTACATGTTTAGTATATCACGCATAGTGGGAAAAGTCTAGTAAAATAGCGGTTTGGTAGCTATTTTGTGAGACTAGATAGATACATTAACAACTCAACATAAGGTGATAACTAAATGAGAAGAAGAACAACCATAACATCTAAGAATATGATTGAAGTATCAGATCATATTACAGGGAATTCATACTATGGGAAACCAGGGAGAAAAATACGGAGTGAAAGAAAGCAAGTAACACCAGAAGTCATAAGAAAGAATAATTTAAGGATGGCTGAAAAGCAATTGAGGTTACTAATAGATATGAATTTCAAGGCAGATGATTATTATCTAACACTCACATTTAAGAATGAGGAAGATGAATTAGATGCAAAAGAGATGATACGAAAATTCTTTAGAAAGGTAAGGGATTTATTTAATAAGACAGAGCAAACCTGTAAATACATCTATGTGATGGAAAAGCAGGGGCGCATACATTTTCACGCATTACTTTCAAGAGGGATTGAACTAACTACTCAATTATTAAAAAAGCTATGGCCACATGGCTATACAAAAATTGAGTACTACAGAGGGGAAGCAGAAGATGCTATAGGGTTGGCTAAGTATTTTATGAAAGAGCGAAAATCTGATATTGATCATAATGATGTACAGGTAAGAAAGAAATGGGTATCTAGTACTAATCTTGAAAAGCCAAAAGTAAAGAAAAAGATACTAAAGGCTACAGAGTGGCGTAAGGATATTAAAGTACCTAATGGATATTACTTAGATAAAGATAGTGTCTATGAAGGGGTAAATAATTATGGATTTCCATTTAGAACATATAGGCTAATTCGATTACCTGATTGGAGGGGAGAATATGAACAGAGAAAATCGACTAAGGCCCTGTCCGTTTTGCGGGAATAAACATATGAGGATTATGACAGGGATAAAAGTAGGGCTAAAACATCATATGGTGGCATGTGATAAATGTGGAGCCGTCACTCATTTTGAAGAGTGGCCATTGTATTTAGATTGTGAAAAGGCATGGAATAAAAGGGCGGATAATTAATGGAAAACAAATATAGTGGGATTGTATTTATTCCTAGAACAACTGGAGAAGCAATTATAAACGCATATGCAATGAATGCATGGAATGATACAGGGAAATATATACAAATTCATTTATGGATGTAGCTATATGTGCTGCATGGCTAAATGGGGAAATATCAGTTACTGAATTAGAAGAAGTAGATGGTATTTATACCAATAGCATAAAGGAGAATAAGCATGAACAATGTTAATTTAATGGGGAATCTAGCGAGAGACCCAGAAGTAAGATATACAAAGACTGGTAGAGCAGTAGCAACATTTACAGTAGCTGCAAGCAATACTTATATTGATGCTAATACAAAGGAAGCAAAGGAACAGACAGCCTTTGTAAACTGTGTAGCTTGGGGAACATTAGCAGAAGAAATAGGGACTTTACGGAAGGGAAATAAATGTTTAGTACAAGGACGAATTCAAACACGATCATATGAAACTCAGAATGGCGAAAAGCGATACATAACAGAAGTAGTTGCAGGTTTTGTGGGAGCAACATTAAATGGGGCCCACAATGAAGCATCAAACTTTGATAACTTCAATAATGATGAACAAATACCCTTTTGATAAGGGCAATGCAAAGACATTGCCAATAGAAAAGAAACGAAATAAAGCCCTAGAAAGGGCGGAAAGGTTGATGCGGTAATGGCAAGACCAAAGGATATGTTTTTAAAAGCTAAAACATGTAAGCATGCAGTAAAGTTTACAGGAAATCAAGGATTGTTTGTAAGAACTACTTGTAAATGCCCAAATAAATTAATGCTGCCAGTGCCGGATAAAAGGGGAGTTAGAGTAAAAATACCCTATATCATGGCTAAGAAATGCATAAATTGCAAGGGGTATATAGATGTTAGAAAAGTAAAGGAGAAAAGAAAATGAGGTATACAATAACAAAATTTAAAATGGAAAGCGGTAAATTTGATATTACTTATACGAAATACGTACAAGGAATGGATGAGCAGCATTCTTTGAAATCGTATGAAAAGCCAAGACCAGAATTCAAGGAAGCACATGTCACAATGAAAGCATTGTTACTATCAAAATTTGGAGCATTTAAATTCGCTCAAAACATGGTAGCTGTATCAGGAATTGAATTTAGATATGGTGGTAAAGATTTCTTCCCAGATGAAGTATCTGGCATTAAAGTAAAGGGATATCTACGAAATAAAGAAAGCGAAGTATGTGTATTTAGCACTAAATGGTTAGATGTTGATAAGGACTTAGCCGAAGACATTAATCTAGTTCTAGGTGAAATTGAAGCATACATTGAAGGAAAACGTGCGCAAGCCAATCTATTTGATGAAGAACAACAAGCCAATGGAAATGCAAACACAAGTGATGCGGAGATCATTGGTGAAGATGATGATTTAGACATGGATGATGCGGATGATATCGCACCATATGAAAATAGTCCATTTAATAGAGCTGCGAGGGGATTAAATTAATGAGCAAGAAGCTTATATATGTAGCCCACCCTTATGGTGGGAAGAAAAGCAATAGAGAAAAGATAGATGTAATCATGAATGAATTAATATTTGCAGATAAAGCCAATGATTATGTATCACCTATCCATAACTATGGATTTGTTTATTTGACAGGTGATGAATATCAAAAGGGGTTAGATATTTGTCTAGGACTCTTAGGGCATTGCGACATCCTAGTATTATGTGATGGCTGGGAACAGAGTAGAGGATGTAAAGGTGAATATGAATATGCTCAAAAGCATGGTAAGGCTGTATTCAAACTAGATGAATGGAAGGCATTAAACAGGATATGAAAGTAGAATTATTTAATGATAATTTTCAGAACTACAAAAGATATGGCATACCCAAGGCACAACTTGTAATAGCTGATATTCCCTATAATTTAGGGGGGGCAGCATATGCAAGTAATCCTATGTGGTATATAGGTGGAGACAATAAAAACGGCGAAAGTAAGAAAGCAGGAAAGGCATTCTTTAATACAGATCATAATTTCAATATTGCAGAATACTTTCATTTCTGTAATCGCTTATTAAAGAAAGAACCAAAAGAGAGGGGCAAGGCTCCATGTATGATTGTATTCTGTAGCTATGAACAGCAAGCGATGGTAATTGAATATGCCAAGAAACATGGGTTCAAGAATTATATACCGATCTCTTTTATCAAGAATTATTCAGCACAGGCATTAAAGGCTAATATGCGTGTCGTTGGTGCTACAGAATATGCATTGATTTTATATAGGGGAAAATTACCGAAATTTAATAATAATCACAAGATGATATTTAACTGGTTTGAATGGCGTAGGGATAACAAAAACATCATTCCTAAAATCCATCCAACACAAAAGCCTGTATCAGTATTAAAAAGATTGATAGAAATCTTTACTGATGAAGGTGATGTAGTAATAGATCCTGTGGCAGGTAGTGGCGCAACATTAAGAGCAGCTATGGAGTTAGGACGTAGTGCATATGGGTTTGAAATATCAAAAGACTTCTATAGTAAGGCGAAATCAGAAATGTTAAGCGATGTGAAAACACAAACAAGCTTATTAGAATATTGTGAATAGCAGGAGATAGAAAGAGATGCAAATGAAATGTCATAGGTGCGATAGATTATTCACACCAGTAGGTTCAGAAAAGCATTGTCCTGATTGTATAGCAGGAAAGCCAATACCAAAGAAGAGAACAGTAGCTGAGGTAAGGGCAGAAATAAGAGCGAAGCGTGATGCGGAAGAAGCAAAGAAATATAAGTACGAACGGTACTGTATATGTTGCGGTAAGAAATTCTATACAAATAAAACTAACCGAGTAATATGCAGTGATTATGATTGTGAAGAGAAAATGCGTATAGAACGGTTGCAAACTAATAGAGCAAAATACAGAGCCAATGCAAAACAGAAGAAGGGGAAATGATCCATGTTAAAGAAAGATAAGAATAAATGGTGCTGGGTCGATGACTACGGAAATGCAGGTGACCCACAAGATACAATACAAGAGGCTATCGATGATCTTATGGAGTGGGAACCTGATTTAAGAGAGATATGGCTCACAGATGAATATGAACGAGTTGTGAGAATAGGACATCCTAATTATTACACTCCAGAAGTTGATGCAGAACGAGTGATTGAAGACATTATCAATTATGATATTGATGATGAAATAGCTGAGTGGGCTTGTGATTATTTATCAAATGTTAAGACTGAATATCTTGATGAGCTAAGCGCAGCTTTAACAAAGGTATTCCGTGCATGGGAAAAGAAACATGGCTATGAAAATACAGGTTATGTAGTTTTAGAAACAAAATCGTATCCAGTTGATAGCAATGGAAAACTTATTGTGGTGTAAGTATTAATATGAAGATAAAAATAGAAGGCTTATTATAGGTGAAAAATTATGGATACAATAGAGTGCATCAATAATAATATAGAGGCCCAATTAAGAGGGGGAAAAATAAGAAATCTTAATTGGGATAAAGTGGCAAAACATATTTTAGAATATGGACCTAATATAATGGTATATGCTGGTATTAATGAAGACTGGGATAATACATGTGGGGCTATATATGATCATGGGGAAGTAATCCATGATGATGCCTATGTAACTAGTACATGGGGAACGCCAAGCATCTTTACATATGTAGAAGGAAAAAACAAAAAGATTGATGGTGGGGATGAATACTTTATATATGCAGATGAACATATACATGATTGGACAGAATCAGCGTTGAAAATCGTACAAGGGAAATAGTACAAAGTGCTTGATGCGGGAGGTAGCCATTGACTGAACAGGAATTAATAAGACAAATAACGACTATTGCAGCTAAAACAGCAATAGAAGAATATAGAAAGGAAATAAGTAGGAATGAAAAGGAAACGATAGATACTCTTAGACACAACACAATGAAGCTATTCAAACACTACAATAAGTTAAAGACTTATGTGGAGAATAGTATATCTGACTCCTCACAAGCCAAAGACTTATGGCTAGACAAGCTGTTAGGGGAGATGTTTGATGATGACAGTAAAGTGATGGTTAAGTCAATCATAAGAAGTAAGGAACAAACAGAACTTATGATGCGGCACATAGATAACATGATTGATATCTATGATGAGCGTTGTAAATGTCGTAGAGTGAATTATTGTGATTGCGTTAGACGATATTATATTAACGGCGAACAATTGAAAGACATTGGCAGTTCATTAGATCCTAATGTAGATGAACGAACAGTACAACGTTATATCAAAAGAGGATTGGAAGAGATGTCCATTCTTCTGTGGGGATTAACCGGGATTAAAAGTAAATTGTCGTAAAAGTGTCGTGGACGTGTCGTAATGATAAAGATATAATGATAGTGTAAGTAAATATGGAATGAAGAAGAAATAAAGGCACCCACAATAATTAGTGGGTGCTTTTTATGTGGAGATGCAAATGAAAAGAGCAAGGCATGAATGCAGGTATCCTGGATGTCATGAATTAACAACAGATAGATATTGTGAAAAGCATAAAGTTAAGCAAGATAATACAAGACTATCTGCACATGCTAGAGGATATACCTCTAAATGGGATAAAGCTAGGAAAGTATTTCTTGCGGAACATCCAACATGTGAATGCGCTGAATGCAAGGCATCAGGCAATCCATTGGCAGCGAATGTAGTGGATCATATCATTCCTCATAGAGGAGATATGAGATTGTTTTGGGATAGAAACAATTGGCAAGCTATGAATAAACGCTGTCATGATAAGAAAACAGCAAGAGAGAATGGCGGCTTTGGTAATATGGCTAAACGATAATGATAAATAGTGAGAATACCCCCCTGTTTAAAAATGTTTGGGCATTGAAAACCCAGACCGTGTGGCTCCTTTCTTCGTAAAAAGTTCGTGAAATAAACTATTTCTGAGAAACGAAAATTTTATAGGCAATGAAAAGAGGTGAAAAAGTAGTGGGCCGAAATGCGAAACCTATAGATTTAATCATGGCTGATGGAAATAAACGACATTTAACAAAAGCCGAAATTGAACATAGAAAAAATACAGAAATACGTTTTGGAAATGATAAATTAGTATGTCCAAAACATATAAAAAACAACAAAAATGCATATGCAAAATGGAAAGAATTAATACGCCTTTATAAAGATTTTAATTTTGTAGCATCCGGAGATATTGGGATGCTAGGCCGCTACTGTATGGCCTATAGTGAATATCTGGACTTAATTGAACGAAGAGCGATAATTAACCAATTATCAATTAATATTGAAGAGCATTATTATATTGAAAAAGAGTTGAAAGATGAAGGGGTTCCTGAAAAACGAATTGAAAAGATGATAGAGAAGTATGAATTTATCTTATCAATAGGTGGACTCATTGCACTCGATAAAGCAATCAATGCAAAGATGGATGCATTGGTTAAAATGGAAGATAGATTATTCTTGAATCCATTGGCTAAAATTAAAAACGTACCTAAGAAACCACCAGAGGAAGAAAAAACAGAATTAGATCAGAATGGATTTGGTGATATATGACAATAAAGGAAGAGTTAATACAATATGCTAAAGACTGTATTAATGACACAAAGCATTGTTGCCAGAAACATAGATGGGCATGTGAAAGATTTCTGAGGGATATAAGTCGTGAAGGAACAGATGAATTCCCTTATATCTTTGATGATGCAAAAGCAGAGAGATTTTATAAATGGGCAAGTTTACATAAGCATACTAAAGGCGTGTTAGTAAATACGCCTATTATTTTTACACCAATACAGCGCTTTATATTTGGTAATATTTATGGATGGATTCATAAAGATACTGGATACAGAAGATTTACAAAAGCATATTGGCAAGTAGGAAGAAAAAATGCAAAATCTCAATCATTAGGTCTAGTTGGTGATTATGAATTAATGGCACTTGGTGAAGATAATTCAGAAGTCTATATTGGTGCGACTAAAACACTCCAAGCGAAAATTATTTATAATGAAGTAATAGCAATGCTTAAAAAATCAAGTGCTTTATTTAAAGGCAAGTGGAAAGAAGCATATAGTACGATTGTACATATTAAAAGTAATTCAATAATGCGTGCTTTATCTAAGGATGATGGAAAAACTGGTGATGGTTTAAATCCGCAATGTGGACTGATTGATGAATATCATGCACATCCAACAGATGAAATATTGGAAGTCATTAAGACAGGGATGATTGCACGGCGACAACCTTTATTATTTATTATTACAACAGCAGGTAATAATTTAGGTGGGCCTTGCTATAGAATTGAATATCCATTAGTAAGTAAAATTCTAAATCCGGATATCGAATTTGATATTCCGGATTATTTTTGTATGGTAAATGAATTAGATCGAGATGAAGAAGGGAATCTGATTGATGATATAAACGATGAAGAGTGTTGGATAAAAGCCAATCCAATTGCAGCTACATATGAGGTAGGATTAAAGAATATCAGAAGTAATTATATGTCAGCGATAGAAAGCCCAGAAAAGATGGTGTCATTTATGACTAAAAATATGAATATATGGGTTAAACAATCAGCGCAGTCATATATTGATATGGCAAAATGGAAGGCAAGAGGAAGATTAAATGAGGACTTTGAAAACGATTTAGGAATATCACTATATGGATATGATGCATATGTAGGTATTGACGTATCAAAAACAATTGACCTTACAGCTGCTGGGATAGTAATCCCGGTAGATATTAATAACAGTAAGAAATTTATTACTTTAGCACACGGTTTTATACCAGAAGAAACAGTACAAACAAAAGAACGAACAGATAAAATCCCATATAGACTATGGAGTGAAAAAGGATGGCTAACAATTACTCCAGGTGAAATTGTTGATTATCGGTTCATGACTAAGTGGATTGAAGAAACATTAAATAAATATGGATTAAATATTAAAGATGTTTGTTATGATCCATATAATGCTACTCACTATACACAAGAATTAGAATCAAATAAAGGATGGGGAATTGTAGAAATCAGACAAGGTATTATTACATTGTCTGAACCTACAAAGTCATTCAGAGCAGAAACATATCAAGGCAATATATTGCATCCAACAAATGATTTATTAGATTGGGCAATTAGTAATGCTGTAACTAAAGTTGATGCTCAAGAAAATATTATGTTAGATAAAGCCAAAAGTACTGAACGAATTGACCCAATAGCAGCCGTAATAAATGCTTACACAAGGGCGAAAGTAGCGGCCGAGGATGATTTAAGTATGTACATAATGAGTGATGAGTTTAGTCTATAGGAGTCGTAATGAAATACATAAGAATAATAGGAAGTATAATTGATGACCTGCTATTTACAATAGGGGCCATCTTTTTTTGCATCGGAGGATTTATGATCCATACGATAGTAGGCATATATAGTATTGCGTTGGCATCCTGTGTACTTGGATACATAATTGGAACGGCATACCATGTTGAAAGAAAAGGAACGAGGGATAGACCATATGGAGAATAGGAAAGGAGATATAACAATTGATACTAAGAAAGTTCATTGAAAAAAGGGATGGCTACATGCAGCCTAATCATGTTGATGCAGATTCAATTATAGATTTCTTAGGAACGTCAACAAATAAATTTATGCGGGTAAGTGATGTTATAAAAAACTCAAATGTATTTGCCTGCGTCAGTATCTTGGCAGATGATTTAGCAAAACTTCCAATCCATACATATTATGGAGATGGAGATAGAACAAAAGGGATGAAACATCCTGTAGCAGAATTGTTATATACAAGGCCTAACCATTTAATGAGTGCATTTACATTGAAACAAACATTACAAATGCATGTAGGGTTGTATGGCAATGCCTTCGCATTTATTGACTGGGGAAATGATGGATTTCCTAAGGCAATATGGCCATTAGAACCATCATCTACTGTTCCATATTTGGATGTAGAAACTGGGCGATTAACATATCAAACACAAACATTACAAGGAGAAACAATTACATTACAACCATCTGATGTACTGCATTTTAAAACAATGGCTAGAGATGGCATTGTAGGTAAAGCACCATGGAGAACATTGGTTGATGAATTACGAGGGCAGAATTCAACGAAAGAATTTATCAGTAATTTCTACAAGAATGGAACACTAGTGTCCGGTGTATTGCAAACAGATTCAAAAATCAATCAAGAAGCAAAGGATAAGTTGAGGAAAGATTTTGCAAGCAGGTATGCGAGTCCAGATAATGCTGGTAAAACAGTTGTATTGGATATGGGTTTAAAATTTCAGACCATAGGTATGCAGCTTGATCAAGCACAATTTATTGAGACGCAAAAATTTGGGATTAATGAGGTGGCCAAAGTTTACCGGGTGCCTCCTCATAAATTAGCACAACTAGATAGAGCAACCTATGCAAATGCGGAAGCAATGGGGCTTGAATATATCAAGTCAACACTGCTTCCTATTTTTATGCAGTGGGAACAAGAAATTAATTACAAACTTTTTACTAAAATAGAACGCCAACAATATTATGTAAAGTTTAATGCTGATGCGGAACTTCGAGGAGATAGTAAGTCTAGGGCTGAATACTACACAAAGATGATTCAGACTGGGGTATACACACTAAATGAAGTGCGAGCCATGGAAGAGCAAAAGCCTATGAATGATGGCATGGGTGATAAGCATTTTATATCTCTAAATTATACGACTACCGATAATTTGGAGAAATTACAACTGGCAAAAATTAAAGCTGGTGAAGACTTAACAGTGAAAGGAGGTGAGGGGAATGGACAAGGAACGGAGAACACTTCAGACCAAGATAGAAATCCGGAAGGTGGAGAATGATAACGGTGAGTTACCATATATCGAAGGCTATGCATTGAAGTTTGGAACCCGGTCAGAAAATATGGGTGGCTTTGTGGAAATGTTATCTAAAAACTGTTTGGATAATACAGACATGAATAATGTCGTTGCTTTGTATAACCATGATGAAAGTTATCCATTGGCACGGAATACTGTGCCATCAGGGGCGGGGTCATTGGAGCTTAAAGTTGATGATACTGGTTTGTATTTTAGATTAACACCAACGGAAACAACATATGCAAAAGATTTAATTACAAATCTTGATGCGGGTGTTGTAGGGCAATGCTCATTTGCATTTTCATTGGCTCCAAGTGGTTCTGAATGGATATGGGATGAAGATGATAATGTATACATTCGAACAATTACGGCGATCAAACGCTTATGGGATGTTTCGATTGTTACGACACCGGCATATCCAGATACAGAAGCAGATACGGCAAAACGTGATTTAGAAGTGTTTAAAAAGACTCAACAAAATGAACTAGATGAAGTTCGAAAACGTAAATTAGCAATTGAATTAGAATTATTGGAGGGATAAACCATGAACGAAAAAGAACGTGAATTACGCCAAAAGATGGCAGCAAAAACTGAAGAAATCCGTGGCCTAATGAATGAAGGTAAACTGGATGATGCGGAGCAAGCAACAGAAGAATTGCGCCGCTTAAAACGTGAATTACAAGTAGAAATTACATTGGGTGAAAACAGTGTAGATACTGTACCACCAGAAGCACGTCAACATCAAAATCATGATAATGATATTGATGTAAATCAAATCATGGCTCGTGCTTTGCGTGGCGATCAATTGTCTAAAGAAGAAAATGAAGTATTGGTGCGTGCTAGCACATTGAATGAAGGGACAGGTAAAGATGGTGGATTTATTGTACCTAAAGATGTACAAACAGCCATTAATGAATTGAAACGAACATTAAACCCATTGGATGAATTAGTACGTGTTGAAAAGGTTGCCACTATGAGCGGTGAACGAACTTATGAAAAGCTATCCACTATGACAGCATTCCCAAATGTAGCTGAACTGACAAACATTGCAAATTTGGAAACTCCAGAATTTAATCGAGTTGAATACAAAGTTCAAAAATATGCAGGTATTTTGCCAATTTCTAGTGAACTATTAGCAGATACAGACCAAAACTTATTGAATTATTTGTATCGTTGGCTGGCTAAAAAGGATACGATTACACGTAATACAGAAATCGCTAAATTAATTAATACTTTTACGAAAAAACCAATTACAGGTATTGATGGATTAAAAGATGTGTTAAATGTTGACTTAGATCCAGCAATTGCATTGACTTCTATCCTTTTAACTAACCAAGATGGGTATAATTACCTTGATAAATTGAAAGACACACAAGGTCATTATTTATTACAACCGAACCCATTAAATCCAACTGAAAAGATGTTAAGTGGTAAAGTGGTTAAAGTTGTAAGTAATAAGGTATTACCTACAGATACTAGCGGTAGCGGCAAAAATGCACCAGTTATCATTGGGGATTTAACAGAAGCAATTACATTGTATGACCGTGAAGCGATTACCTTGTTAGGTACAAATATTGGTGGCAATGCGTTTGCAACAGATGGTTACAATATCCGTGGTACACTTCGCTTTGATACAAAAATTGTTGATAATGAAGCAGCTGTATTTGGTCAATTGAAATTGGCATAAGGTAATTATTATGCAAAAGTTACTGGATGATGTAAAAGAATATTTACGGGTAGACAGTAATGATGAAAATACAGTAATTGAAAATTATATTGAAGCGGCAAAAACATATATAGAAAACGGCACAGGTAAAGCATTTGACGAAAAAAATAGTCAAATGCTTTTAGTCGTTAAGATGTTATGTGGGCATTGGTATGATAACAGAAATGTAGTAGGCGGTGGTGGTGAACTACCGTTTACTATTACTTCATTATTACTGCAGATTGAACATAAGAAAGAGGGGTAACAAATGAAAGTAAGAGTATTACATCCAACAATCATTGATAGCCAATGGCTTCAAATTGATGACGTAGTAGAAGTAGAAAATGAAAAAGCGCAACCATATGTAGAAACAGGTCTAATTGAAGTTATTGATGATGCGGGAATTACTCCACCGAATGCTAAAACTGGTGGTGAAGAAAATCCACCAGAAGGAAATCCAAATCCACCAAATGAGGATAATGATGGTGATGAAAACCCACCAGACGAAGATGGGGATAAAGGTTCCAAGTCCGGAAAAGGTAAATAATCATGTTACGGATTGGATCTATGAAGAACCGTATAGAAATATTACGGCAGACCATAGAGCCGGATGGACAAGGTGGGTTTAAAAAAGAAAAACCACGTAGAATTGCCACGGTATGGGCCGCTATTTTAAAACCAAGATTTTGGGATGGTGATAGTGGGAAAGGTCCTACTACAGCAATTACACAAGGTATACAGATACGACCGTTAAAAGCAATTGATACTGATTGTATTATTAGGTACCGTAATACAAATTATGAAATATTAGACATAGAGTATAATACGGATTCTTATATATTGACATGTCAGGCAATCAAGAAACGGTAGGTAACTATGGCATTTGTAAAAGCTGATATATCTAATGCTACTTATAAAGCCATGCGAGATATTCACAATTATAATTCTGAAACACAAGAACGAATTAAAGAAGTAACTAGGAATAAAACGCATGAGGTATTAACTGTAGCAATTCAATTGGCACCTTATAGAACTGGTAAATTTAAAGGGACAATAAGGGAAGAAATTAAAACACATAGTCAAGGTATCTATGGACGGGTATTCACAAATTCACCGGTAGCACATTTAATTGAATTTGGTACAAAGGGGCATGTAGTAATGCCTAAAAAGAAAAAAGCATTAGCACCAGGAGCAGCCGGCTGGTATATGACTAATGCTACAATTCCTGCAATATCTGCAAAGCCATTTATGAAACCGGCTATGGATAAGGTCCGTCCAACGATTGAAGGTGCAATTAAGGTAGCAATAAAGAAATGAAGATAAAAACTATTCCATTTAATGCTGTACAAAAAGCATTTTATAAATTGTTGACAGAAGGACAGACGGCTCCTGTATATGATCGTATCCCTGCAGGGGATGAAGAAATGCCGTATATTTGGTTGGGTGAGTTTCATGGTGTACCTGTGGAAGATAATAAAACACATGCAGTACATAGAGTTAGCCAGCAAATTGATATATGGAGCAATCAACCTGGTAAGAAAGAAGTTAATGAAATTCTGAATGATGTAGCTACATTAGTTAGACATTACCAATTACCACTTGAAGGGTTTAAACAGGTTGGAGATGCTCATATATCTTTATATCAGGCAATAGGGGAACGATACGAAGATAAGACTAGTGCTTATCACGGAATCATGATGATTGAGTACACAATTGAAGAAATTGATTAGGAGGTAATTAATATGGCATTAACACAAGAGCAAATTACAGCACTACCGGTGGCACCTAGTGATACAAAGGCGGTTGCTGGTAAAGATACGTTATTGTATATTGCATCTAAACAAACACCATTAACATGGTTATTGGTTGGTGGTCAAAAGAACTCACCACTCAAAGAACAAGCAGACTCCTTGGATGGTTCTGATAAATCTAGTGGCGGTTGGAAAAAAGGCATCCCTGGTATGAAGTCCTGGAGCATCGAATATGATGGTCTATACGTGTTAAATGACAATGCAGTGGATATCTTGCGCTATTCATTCCGTGAAGGTAAAGCCGTGTATGTACGTGTAGAATATCCGGACGGTTCTTACAAACAAGGTTGGGCGAATACAACATCTTTTGAAGATGATAACTCTTCTGATGCAATTCAAAAATTAAAGGTATCCTTAACAGGGTATGGCGCAATTAGCGATTTGATTGCGATTGGTGAAGTTAAAATTACATCTCCTACAGCTGCATTCTCTAAAGCAGCTGCAGCAGATAAAACTGTAGCAGTGACACCAACAGACATTACAATTCGTACTGTAACTGATGATACTGGTACTGTATTGGTATTCGGAAAGGACTACGAATTTGCAGAAGGTACCTTAACCTTGAAAAAAGAATACCTTAAAAATATGACAGTAGGTAATCATGTACTTGAAGCAAAATTTGCAGCAAAGACAATTTCTATCACAGTAAATGTAACAGCATAATTTTGTAATATAAAGGGCGGGATAAAACCCGCCCTATTTTATATAAGGAGATAAAAATGAAAGAACAGACTACATTGACCGTCAATGGGGAAAAATATGAATTATTGTATACACTTGGTATTATGCGTCAGATTGAACGAACATTAGGATGTTCTTTGATTTCAATCCTAACAAGATTTGATGGCAATGCACAGGCACGAGTAGGCATTGATTTCATTATGGCGAACTTGCAATATGCGGTAGTTGGCGGCTTGTCGGAAGATAAAGCATATGATCTCATTGATAAATATTGTGAAGGTGAAGGCACATTGGATACATTGGCAGGGTTCCTAATGATGGCGTTATATAATACTGGTTTTTTTATCCCAAAGCTACCAGAAGAAGTGGAAGCACAGGTGGAGGAACAGAAAAAGAAGTAGACTCCATTGAAGAATGGATTAGAACCGTAGAGCCAATAGCATATGGCCCATTACATCTATTGCCTGATGCTCTTGAAAATCTAACTATGAAAGAGTTCTATTTGTTACTTGATGGCCATTATGCCCGTAAAAAAGAAGAGGACTATAAGCAAGCATATTTCACATATTGGATGCTTGCTCCAAACTTAGGGAGAGAAAGCAAAATTACAGTAGATGATATCTTCAATCCATTGCATCAAGATATGGTAAAGGATAAGGGAAGCGAAAAAGAGGAGCTATTACGTACATTTAATTTATAAAGAAAGGAGGTGGAATGATGGGAACAACCATAGCAGATTTAGAGGTTAGGATAGGTGCGGATAGTAATCAGTTTAAACAAGAACTACAGAAAGTAGAAACGCAGGTAGGGAAAGCATTTAATGTAAACCCAATTAATGAGTTCTCTACAAGTGTAGATAGTGTAACGGGTCGTGTAGGTAGTTTGGTTAGTAAGTTTACAGCTATAGCAGGAATTATGGCCGGAGGATTTGGACTAACATCCATGATTGAAGGTTCTGTGAAAGCTGGCGAAGCAGTTTACCAATTATCTCAACGGTACCAGATCACAACTAAAGAAGCATCTGAAATGAACCGAATTCTAAAAATTACAGGTTCTGATGCGGATACAGCAGCTAAAACAATTATGCGATTGGATAAAGCGTTATCCGGAAATAGTAATGAAGGTAAGAAGGCGCAAGAAACACTAAAACTATTTGGCGTTTCATTAACTGATGCTAATGGTAAGATGTTGCCAATGAATCAGCAATTGGCAGAGTTAGCTAAAGGATACAGGGCAGCTGCTGATGCGGGATATGGGCAGGAATATGTGATGAATACCCTTGGTGTTCGTGGACTTGCTTTAATTTCTGTATTGCAGAATTACAATGAAGCGGCAGAGATTGCTAGTAAAGTTAAAGGAATTGGTCTAAATCCAGAAGAAATGCATAAAGCATCTCTTCAATTGAAAGAGATGGAATTGCAGTTTGGACAACTTAAACTAGCGAGCGGTGCGGCCATTACACCATTAGTAATGGAATTATTACCACAATTACTACCGTATTTGCAAGAATCGGCAGTATGGATTAATAAAAATAAAAATGAGATTGCAAGCACGGCTAAAACATTAGTTCAGATTGTAGCATTGTATGAAAGCATTAAGATTGCTAAAAAAGCAGCGGCGGCAGTTAATGCAGTAGTATCAACTGTGAAAAATTCGCAAAGCCCAATGGGGTTAGATACAGCTGAATTAACAAGAGCGCAAGAAGCACAGATTAATAAAGCGCTTAGAGATAATGAACGTGTATATGCACAAATGCGAAGAGAAGCGATTAAAACAGCTAATCAACAAAAGTTATCTGCAGAAGAAACGAGTGCATTTTTAGCGCAGGAATTTAGCAAGATTAGTATCAAGGCAACGCAATCAGCAGAGCAAATTCGAGCGGCTATGACTCTTGGCTTTCAAAGCGTACGGGCAGAAGCGGCAGAAAGTTCAATTGCAGTTAATAGATCCATATTATCTACAGGAGTAGCGGCAGAAGAATCAGCAAATCTACATGTAGCGGCTAATGTTCGCAAAGTAGAAAGTGATATGGCTGTAGTAGCTAGTCAAGGTAAAGTAGGTGTAGCTGCAACAGTTGCAGGCACAAAAGCCGTAGAAGCTAGTGCAACAGCAACAGCAGCGGCAACAGCAAATATTGAAAAGAATGCAGTGTTAGCAGCAAGCTATGAAGGTGTCGGTGTAAGAGCAACAACGGCAGGAGCGGTAGCAGTTAGTGCAGCAGGCAGAGCTATGGGAGCTGTTACAACATTAACACGAGCAGTGTGGGCCCTTGCTGGTGGATGGTTAGGTGTAGCAGCAGCTGTAGGGTTTGCACTATATTCTATGGGGCAAGCCAATAAAGCAGAAGCAGAATTTCAACACGCCAATGAAGTAACCTTGATGGATAAGGGAAAAAAATATCATCTTGCAAAAAATAGAGATGGTAAAGTAGTTTTTGCTAATGATAGTGCCGGTTATGTAGAAGTACCTGAGCGATTGAGAAATAAATATGAATCTTATGTATCAGCACAAAAAAAGGCTAGTGCAGATGCGGCATTAGGTGAGATTAAAGCAGAACAAGCTAAAATGCAAGCTGAGTTAGCTACACAAATGCAAAACATATCGAATATTGGAGATTCTATAGGTAAAACATCTACCACTACGACTCATAAAGATACTTCAAGTGCAGCAGAAACTGTTAGGTTCATGATTAATCAAGGTATTGATCCACGTATAGCATTTGGTATGGCTGGTGGGAATATGCTTGAATCAGGCGGAAATACAAAGAACTTAAATGCAAAGGCTGTAAATCCCAATGGGGGCGCATTCGGTATTCAACAATGGTTGTTAGATAGAAAAGAAGACTTATTTAACTTTGCAAAGCAAAATCATTCAGATCCATATGATATCCACACTCAACAAGCGTTTCAGGTATATGAAATGCTATATGGGAAAGAAAAGGATAATTATAAGAAAGCATTAGCAGAACTTGGAAATAGTCAAGATGTAGGATTAGCGGCTAAGTTAGTTGACAAATGGATAACACGTTCAGAAGGAACGGAAGATATTAGGTCTCAAAAGGCAGCCAATGCACAATTACTTTATAAAGACATGAAGGGTGAAGGGGGCCTTACTGGGGCTGATATATTACGACGTCAAAAATCAATTGATGATGCTAAAAAGGATTTAAAGAATTTAGAAGGTGAATTAAAGCAAAGTATCACCGGAGAAATTGGTACATCTTATGAAAGTGAAATTCAAAAAATTGAAGAGGATGTACGGAAAAAATCTGAAGCAATCAAGAAGATTAAAGATGTCAGTGATACGATTGATACCTCAAATGCTGAAAAGCTATTAGATCAGTTTAAAACTGTTGAAGTAGATAAAGTAAATAAAAAGCTACAGGAGCAACGGGATAAATTAAAACTGGATACAGCCAAAACTAATGCAGAAATCTTAGGAAACTATAAAAATTTAGCTGAACAACAGTTTATTGTATCTAAAAATGAACTAGATAGAGAGCGAGAGGAACGCCTAAAATCAGTTGCAAAACAAAAGGATGATGCGGAAGCTAAAGCGCAGGTTGAGGAATGGTACACCGCCAAATATAAAGCCTTAGTAACAGAACGTGAAACGGCAGAGCGTGAGTCATATGATAAAGCTGTTAAATTAGCAATTAGCAGACATGATACAAATAGACTCCAACAATTAACAAGTTCAAAAGATGCAAAGCAATATAGGGACTGGGAAGGCGATACCGCAAAATTACAGACATTCTATAAGCTTTGGGAACAAGGTAATATGTCGATGTCAGCTGCTACAGCAGAAGCGGCTGAATCATTTGCTAGTGGATTATCTTCTATCTTTTCAAATCTAGCAACAGATATTACAAGTGTAAAAGATTTAACTCAAAATATGGGTAAATTAATTCTTAGTACAGTAGTAAATATCATTGCTAAGATAGCGGCTGCAAGATTAGCGGCGGCATTATTAGGGCAGTCATTGGGCGTAGGGGGCCCAAGTGTTGCTAGTGGGGGTAATGTACAAAAATTAACAATGCAAGGCTTTGTAAATAGTGACATTGCTAGAATGCCAAATATGCCAACTTACAAGTTTGCGAGTGGTGGTGTTATTACTGCTCCAGTAATGTCATTAATGGGTGAAGGTAAAGATAATGAGGCTGTACTACCTTTAAACCAAAATACATTTGCTAGTCTTGGGCGTAATATTGCGAACACTATAGGCGGGGGACCAGTTATGGTGAATGTAAATAATTACACAAACAGCAAGGTTACAGTTACGGAAGAAACATCAACTGGTGATATGAAAACACAAATTGTAAATATTGTGATTGAAGAAATTGCTAGTAACCGAAATGGAAGCCAAGATATTTTAAAACAATTAATAGGAGGTAGGCGATAATGTATGTGTTTCCTACAGATATTCCGGAGCCGGTTATTCCGGCTGCATCGAATTCCGGAAGTACTTATACGGAAGTACTAACAGATAGTACAATCACATCCACTACGGATGCCAACTATAAAATAACACGGCCAAGAACTACAAGGGTGATTGGAAGCTGGACATATACATGGCTAGGACTTAGCGATGAAAACTATGAAAAGTTAAAAGCATTCTGGAAGAAAGTTAGAACATCTGAGGAGTTTGAGTTTAAAAACTATACGGATGGGAAAATATACAGATGTAGATTTGTAGATAAGCTTAGTTTCCGATTAGATTATCCAATTGGGTGGTATGGATCATTACAATTTGAGGAGGTGTAACAAATGCTAAGATGGCCTGCTACGGCAATTATTGAAAAGAATAAATTAGCAAGTGATGCCCCTTTCTTGGTATTGGTTAAAATGGTCCATTCAGAATTAACAGAGCCAATATGCTTGGTTAGAAATACAGAAAGTATTACATGGGATGGGCAAGAATGGCAAGCATATCCTATGAATTTTGACATCAATACAATTGATGGACAAACAGAACCTAAGTTAAGTTGGACTGTGTCTAACTGTGCAGGAACATTGCAACAGTATATACAAAAATTCAAAGGATTTACAGATGCGGAAGTAACAATATATGTTGTACATGCGAATATGCTAGACAATACAGACCCGCTACAAGCTTTTGAATTCACTGTAACAACGACTCAATACGATGAGGAGTGGGTAACATTTATACTAGGTGCATCACCAGAAACAGTAGTTAAATTTCCAACCCATATTTATATGGCGCATTATTGTCCGTATAGATTTAAATCGGTTAGATGTGGATATGCAGGAGGTAAAGAGCCATGCAATAATACATTGGAAACATGTAGAATCCCATCACGATTTGGGGGAGAGGAAGGTATGAATGGAAACAATGTTTAATTATGATGATCTAATAGGTATTCCATTTGTAGATGGGGGTCGAGATATAACGGGATTAGATTGTTGGGGCCTTGCGCTGGAATTATTTAAACGACAAGGCTATATTATTCATGATTATTCTATATCTTCGGAAGAGGCACATGTAATATCAGATACTATGCAACATGATTTAAATGAGATGTGGCAAAAAATAGAAGAGCCTAAAATAGGATGCTTGGTGATTATTCGACTGGCAGAAAATGAATGGGCGAACCATTGTGGAGTTTATATTGGTGATGGTCATTTTATTCATGCCTATTGTCATGAAACAGGTGTAGTAATTGATAGAGTTCGTAAATGGAAGTCAAGAATACTAGGTTTCTATATTCCAACAGAAAGGGCATTATATAATGATTGAAATTGTTGAAATAAAGAATCCGTTTGAACCGAATAAAAAGGAACGAAAAAAGGTAGAGTGTACAGATGGTACACTCTATTCTTATTTAGATCCAACAGATAAAGATGTGTACCTAAATGGAATACTTGTATTAGATCCTGTCAATTGTTTTCCACAAGATGGGAATCAAATTGTAGTAACTCCACATATTGGTAAAAGCATAAAAGGGATACTTGGCATGGTGGCCATGTTAGCATTAGCTGTCTATGCACCTGTATTGGCTGCAAAGTGGCTACCTGCAACAGCTAGTAAATTAGCAATCGGACTCATGACAGGGGCTATTACAATGGTTGGCGGTAAGCTGATAAATAGCATGCTCCGGTTAAATCAGATAGGTAGTACATCAGAAAATTCACAAAGTACATCTTATGGATGGTCATTGCCAAGCGTACAGACATATGAAGGTGGCGTGATTGCAGAAACATATGGTGAATGCATTCCAACACCTCAATTATTAATGTGTCATGTAGAAACCACAAATACAGATGACCAAGATAAAAATGTTCAATATTTAAACCTTTTGTATTGTGGCGGATGGGGTCCTGTGGATAGTATTAGTAATATTCGCATTGGGACAACGCCTATAGAAAACTTCACAGATGTTCAAATTGAAACAAGGTTAGGCGAAAATAATCAAGAGCCGATATCATTCTTTCCAACTACTGTATTAGACCAATCAATAGGTCTTGAGTGTGCTGAAAATAAACCATTAATTAGAACAACAGATACTAAGAAAGCTAAGAAGTTAGAAGTAACAGTTGAATTCCCTAATGGATTATACAAGGTAAATGATAGCGGCGATTATGATAAGAATACAGCCGAGTTTCAAATTATGTATAGGAAAACAGGCACAACGGAATGGAAAGATTTTGGTGGTGATGATAGTAATCATATTGTTAAATCAAACGGAAGATTATCCGATATAGTTACAAATGTAAAATCCATAGGTAATTCAGCACCATTAGAGGTATGGACATTAGTAGCAAAAAAGGATAAAGATACTCTAAGTGTAACTGGTAGTATAAGTGGCAAGAAAAAAGAGGCTAAGTATGGTGAACATTATGATAATGGCATAATATCTTTTGACTTAAAGAAACGAGAAATCTTTATGAAAAAAGAAGGCACCATAACCATTACTGTTCAGAAGTCTACGTTTAGCCTTACAAAAGCAACTAGCCAAGCTGTGCGTAGATCATATCAATTTGAAATGCCTGAGGCAGGACAATATGATATTAAGGTTGTAGGTACTAAGTTACCAACGACAACAAGAGCAACAGCTTATATGACATGGTCAACGCTATCAAGCTTTATTATGGATAGTGCATACAGTAGACCAGGTAAGGTGTTAATTGGATTACGCATTAAGGCAACTAACCAACTATCCGGAGGTATTCCAAATGTCAACTGGAGACAAATTAGAAATACAGTACATGTATTTGATTGGGATACAGGAACATATGTTGAAAAAGATGCAAAGAACCCAATATGGGCTGCATATGATATGTTACATAACTGTAAGCGTTTGTATAACATCAATACAAATGTTGAAGAATATGTAGTTGAAGGTGTACCGGCTAACAATTTCAAACAGTATTGGGATGAATGGAAAAGTGCGGCGGCTTATGCAGATGAAGAAGTATCTATGATTAGTGGAGAAAAAGAACGAAGGTTCAGATTTGATGCGGTTATGGATACAACACAGACACGATGGGAAGCAGCACAAAAGGCAGCAACTTCAGGAAGAGCCACCATATTAAGGCATGGTACACAATATGGCATAGTGGTGGATAGACCAAGTAACATTGTACAGGTGTTTGGAGAGGGGCAAATAGTAAAGTCATCCTTTAAAGGTGAATACTCATCTAGGGATGATAGGGCTCGTTCAGTAGAAATTACGTACAATGATACAGATAATGACTACAAAAATACTGTATTTATGGTGCGAAGCCCAAACTATGCAAACAATTTAAGGAAAAATGATAATACGGCTAAATTATCATTGTTTGGTGTAACAAGACGTTCACAAGCATATAGAGAAGGAATGTATCTAATGGCCACGAATGAGAGACAGTTACAGACTGTTACGTTTGGTACAGATATAGGCGGTATGGTGTGTGAATATGGCGATGTTATAGGCATCAATCATGCGGTTCCTCAATTCGGAGATGCTAGTGGCCGTATTGTAAAAGCAGAAGGCAATACAGTCGTATTGGATAAATTTGTTGTATTGAAACCGAATAAAAATCATAGCATTATGATTCGGTTAGAAGATGACAGTATTATTACAAAGCAAATCCAAGCAGTAACAGAGGAAACGAATACAGATACAATTACTGTAATTGGTGAATTCTCACAACAAGAATTACCTAAACGATACGATCCATATATGCTCGGTGAAGCAAATAAGGAAGTCAAACCATTTAGGATTACCAAAATTACAAAGAATGGTGATAATCAGGTAACAATAACAGCAACAGAATATGATGCGGCTGTATATGAACTTGATTATAGCCGGTATCCTGTTATTGATTATGCCAAGGTAGAAAAAGAATTATCGGTAAAGGATATTCAGCTAACCAAAATTGTAAACACATTAAAAGATGGGACTGTATTATGTGACATCAAAGTTGACTGGGTATTGCCAATCAGTAATCAATGTAAACAAGTACAGGTATATTACAAACGTACAAACGAAGAAACATATACATTACTGAATACATTCAATGGAAATGAAACATCTGCAGTCATTAGATCAGTACTTACAACACAAAATTATATGGTTCGTATTATATGCTTAAATGATTTAGGAATTGCAGGTCCTGGCATAGAAAAGACTATATATATTGCTGGAAAGGAAACAGCACCAGCAGGGGTAAAACAATTTACGGTAGTACAGGATTCTATAAATAGTAGCATACTACATTTACAATGGGCGCCAAATCAAGAGCCGGATATATATGGATACCGTTTATATGATGATACCGGAAAGGAACTTGTAAATTATATAGGGGCTACAAATTATACGTTTTTTGCAACAGAAAGCAAGACATATACATTTGGGATTAAAGCAATTAATACCTCTGGGATTGAATCTGAAATTGCTACAAAGGTAAGTATTCAAATCACAATTACAGAAGGAAGCATAGCCGTTCCTGACAAAGTTAATTCAGCAAGTATTGAAGTAACAAAAGAAGGGGTATTACTTGAATGGACTCCAATTACAAATACTTATATTGATTTCTATGAAGTTAGAAGTAATAGTAATACAGGTGATTTACAAGGCTTGATTGTAAAATCAAATTCTATTAGAGAGATAATACAACTTAAAAATAGAAAAGGAGACCTATTAATTTATGGCCATAATCCGGTAAAAGGATATGGGCCAGGGTTAAATGTATCCTATGATTTCCAAAAGCTAGAAGCACCAATAGTAACATCTGTAAATATGGTCAAAGGATTTGCCTTATTAGTATCAAATATGCCTAGTACTGCAAATAGTATTCGGTTTTATATTGTAGGTTCTGCAAAGACAGATATTCTTAATTCTACAGGAAACACAATAACATACACTGGTGATGCGGATATTTATCGTGTAAAAGCAGCATTTATTGATGCTATAGGTGAAGGAATTGAATCCACTGAATTATTAGTTACCGTATCAGCAACAATAGATCCAGCGTTATTAGATAAAGAAAGTTTAGGGCTGAAAGAATTTGATAAACGTGTTAATGAGTTAAGTGAAGAGTTCAATAAAGTCTCTCACGAATATAGTACTAAAGTTGAAAACTTAAGCAGAGATGTAGAATCACGTATAACTCAACTCGATAATGGTATAGAACTTAAAGTCACAAAAGGTCTTAAAGCATTAGATGGAAATGCTATTCTCTCAAGGATAAACCTTTATGAAGGTGGCGTTAAGATTGATGGTAAATTAATTCATATTACTGGCGATACTCTTATAGATGGAAATATCATCACAAATAGGATGATACAGGCGAGTTCAATATCTGCTGATAAATTGAAAGTGGATAGTTTATCTACTATATCTGCATATATTGGTGGCACACTACGAGGCGGCAAGTTAATTGGTACCGAAATCCAAAATGAAAATGGTTCATTTAAAGTAGATGCCAACGGCAACATTAAAGGTGCTAATATCACTGGCTCACGAATTGATGCTAATAGCGTGTATGCTGAAGGGCAGCAGTTAAAGCCTTCATTTGTGAAACGGATGGATATTACCAGTGGTGACAGAATTGAGATACCGCCTGGGTATTCATGGGATAAGACTTTAATTTTCTTACGGTGGGTATCTGATCCAATGGAGCAAGGTAAATATGAATATTCCGGTACGTATATGTCTAGTAATGAAATCGGTGCAATCCAACGGATTGCGCAAGAACGGTTTAAAATGACACTCAACATGAGAGATCGTTGGAGCATGAATGGTTTCGGGGACGATTTGTTGAAAGGGAATGTTGACGGCAGCAATGAAGATATCACATCCAGGAATGGAGGAAGGTTCATATCGTTCAATCAAGGTCGGCCGGCATATGGTGTAGTTCAATATTCAGGAATAGTCGATAATCCGCCGCCAGTATTTAGAGTTACGGTTAGCGACGGTCCTGGCGTTAAAAATAAACCTGCGGAAATTTACGGATTAGGTATAACCGAAAAAGGTTATTTCTATTATGGTAAGATATCCGCCCGTCAAGGTGGTTGGGGCCGTGCCGGAATTACAATTATGTCGTTCTGGTAATGAGGAGGTGCATATATGAAGGAATACGATTTTGACCTACACGTGGGTCAAGACTACGGATTGACCTACATCATAGAAAGCGGTGAGTCTTATGATGGGTATACTGCCATCATGAAAGTTAGGCGAAAGCCTGACACAAATGAGGTGTTATCCGTTAACGGCGTAGTTGAGGAGAACCGTATCACATTCCGTATTAACGGAAATGACACAGTTAGTAAGGTAGATGCTAAAGGCGTCCACCAATATGATGCGTTCATTTATAATGATGAACACAGCTTAAAATTAGGTTTCGGCGAAGTCAATATTATCCAGGATATTGCACGCCATTAACGAAAGGGGGATTATTATCATGGCAGAAGAATTAAATGTTAATGTAACAGGTTTTAATTTACCACCTATTGAAGTGAAAGGAACGTTCACATTTCCACCTATTAGAATAGAAGGTCAAAATGGTAAAAGTGCTTATGAATTGTGGTTGGAAGCAGGGAATACAGGAACTCGTGAGGACTTCCTCAACTCCTTGAAAGGTACTAACGGTAACCCTGGGTTACCAGGTAAAGATGCATCTACAGAAGGTGCCTATGAAATGTTGTTAGGTCTAAATGTGTATTGTGAGAATAGTACTCCAAATGAAGTATTAAAAGGCCTTATTCGTGGTTTAGGTGATGTCATTAAAAAGCAGCCTAAACCATTTAACTTCAAACGCCCATCACAAGGGCAAACCTATATCAGTGTATCTGGTACACCATACTTCAGAGTAGCATTACTTGGTCGAGGATTTGCGGCAGCAGTTAGCCTTGGCGAAGACGGCATTGCACAAGTTCCATTAGATGAACCATTTAACACTAAGGATGTTGAGCTAGAATACTTCAATATGCTAGGTAGCATCGTAGGGACGTATCGTGTATCTGGCTATGCATCTGGGGAAGTCACAGGTCCCGACTTTGGAGCGTTTGCTAAGGATGTTCAATTAACATCAAATTATTTAGTACAAGGCACTATTGTTGCAGGCACAGGAAAAGTATATGAAAAAGGCGTTAAAGTTATTCCTACAACATTAGAAACAACAAATAAGTTTAGCTTGGAAACAATTCTCAAAGGCATTATAGAACAAGCATGTGATCATAAGAATGTTGAAAATGTAGAACTTGACTTAACGCAGTTACCTAACAGCCCTGCAAAAGGCGGTAACTTCCCAGAAAAGTGCAATAAGCTATATGAATTAGTGAATTATGGGAACAATACCATTGTTAAGGTTAATCGTGGACAGGTAATTACTGTTTCTGAAGACCCAATGACACCAAATCAAACGGGAGTGGCAACATCTATCAAGTTTACTGGTGTAGGTAATAAGAAAATTAAATTCAACGGCTCTGAACTTATCACTATGGAACAAGGTGCTAAATATGAATATGTATTTGCTACCGACACAATTAATAAAGTAGGTTAATTTCCTATAGGATAAGAAAGGAGTTCATGAATGGACGAAATCAGAATACTTCTGATGGAGGTAGGGATACCCCCCTATTTTGCGGACATTGGATTCTGGGTGACCCTCTTGGGGGTCATCTGGGCTGCCCTTCGAGGGTCATTTAGAGCGATGGTGTGGTTCTTGGAGCATACATCTATAGCCGAGGTTAAACGTAAACTTGATGATCATGTAGGGCGTAAGCTAGATAAGCAAAGGGAATATTATGATAACCGCATGACGGATGCTATTAATAGTATCGGTAAATTAACGGAAAGTAATCAAGATATTCTAAGGCAACTAGTGAAGTTGGAGGAACGAGATGATGCCATATTTCACCGCCTGGATGCATTGGAGAAGACAACGCAAACGCTAAATACAGAGTTAATGCATATTCAATTACTTAATAATATCCCAATTAAAAGGGGAATCACCATCCCGAATGACGGAGGTGAAAGCCTTGGATAAGATGAAAGTAATTAATAAAGTTAAAACTATATATAGTTCAATCCGTATCGCTAATATTCACCCAACAGGTGTATTGGCAACAAGGGCACTAGTACTAATCATGCTAGTGCCTATTTTATTAGTAGTAAGCGAATATATTATGTCATTTGTTAGAGGATATGTTAGCGATGACATGAATAAGCTCATTAACGTTGGTATCAATATTATTGATCATATCTTTATTCCAAGTGTCTTGACGGCTATTGTAGGATTCTTAGGGCTTTGGATAGACGAGAACGGGAATGGAATTCCAGACCAATTAGAAAAGGAGGATAAACGATGAAAGTATTTATTAACCCAGGGCATGACGTTGCCCTTGATAGTGGTGCAGTTAATCCCGTATACGGAACACGTGAATGTGATGTAGCACGTGATGCGGGTAAAATGTTAGCTCGCTACTTAGAGACTGCAGGATGTGAAGTGCGTACCCTACAAAATGATGACCTAGGTCTTGTATGTGAAACTTCTAATGAATGGGGCGCAGATATATTTGTATCACTCCACTGTAACGCATTCAACACGCAAGCTAGGGGTACAGAAACTTTGTATAAGTCTTTTAACGGCCAACGCTTAGCAAACGACATCCAATCACAAATCATCCGTAGCATTAATACGGTTGATCGTGGTGTGAAAGAACGGCAAGATTTATGGGTGCTAAATGGTACAGATGCGACAGCCGTTCTTGTTGAAATGGCCTTCATCGATAATGATGAAGACTTAGCACTACTTAACAATGATTTAGATACTATTGTGCGTGCCATCGCAAGGGGCATTACGGACTTCATAGGAGGAGAATAATGTATGACAAAATCAAGATATTATTTAATAACCCTACTTACCGCTATATTATTATCGGTGGTATTGGGCTCGTCATCTGTCTTTGCTTCGGATATATCTTCTACCAGCCAAGCGGAACCGACTATCAGCGTGCCCGTGAGTCAGTGGAACGAATTGAAAAGCAACAACGAGAAAGCGTTGAACTTAATCGAAGCGTCCAACGTTCCATTGACAGAAGCGCAGACTATAGCCGTGAAGCAGCGACAAGAATTGAACGAAGCACACGATATAATCAACAAATTAACGACCGAATTGGACAAAGCCAAAGCGGACTTAGTGAAGCAAGAAGTTACCTTGAACGAAATGTCGAGCTCTATAGACGAATTGAAGAACAAAATAGAGAACGACAAGAAAACAATCCATCGACTCAAGATGCAACGCAACCTATCTCAAATACTGGGAGCGGGTGCGACAATCGGAGTAGTAATTCATCGATGACTGAGAGGTGATCCATACATCTCCTGAGCATGAGCAGGTGGACTCATGGATTGATAGTAAATGTATAAAGACCTTACTGGGAATATATCCTGGTAAGGTCTTTTTTTGTTTATAAATAGCAATTGCAGACTCGTTAAAAATATGGTGTAATTAGGGTAATAATAGGAGGTGGGAGTAATGCTGAAAGTATTTAACAAGGACCCACATTTCATGAGAGATGCAATAATCGTAGATAACTACGCAGCTGCATGGGATATAATATGCTCCATGCAGCAGAGGCTAGGGCAAGCCATACTTCTTGTTGGCAAGGAAACATGGGAGGACCTTAGAATGGTCGAACATTTCCCAAATTTTGTTTGGACGGACGATGTAAAGGCGGTATATGTTAATAGCGATAAAACATTAATAATCCCTGCTCCGTCAAAGTATAATCGAGCCAACGTTTTAAAGCTTATCAAATTCTTTGGACTCCACTATTCTATTCGAGAAGTAGGATAGTTAAATAGATTGCCACCATTTTGCCACCTTATATAATGGTATAGATAGAATTTGTTGTAGTAACTAAAGATTACTATATTTATACCACCCTCTCCGCCACCAATACATACAACTATCACAGATTATAACGAATTGTAACGAACTATAACACATATAGTAAAAATAAGGGTTTGCAATGGTATTGTAAGATTGCAATTATAACGAATTGTAACGGATTATAACAAAGTTTTGCCACCATTTTGCCCCCAAAAGAATAAAATAATTTGCCCCCATTGCATGCAGTATGTAATGGGGGCATTTTTCTATTTATGACTAATAGCAGATCCAATTTTATTAATAGCGTTATTCAATTCTGATTTCATTTCATCAGTAACATGAGTATAAACTGCTAATGTAGTGCGTGGTTCATTATGGCCAACACGTTCCATGATTGCTTTTAATGGCACATTAGCCTCTGCTAGAAATGAAATATGTGTATGTCTGAATGTGTGCGAACTAATCGGTTTGTGAAAATCAACTTTCTTTAATATTTTATTTACAAAATGCACATCAAATGGATAACCACCATCTGTTACAAAAATGTAATCAGTTTTTGCAAAACGAGGTTTCCATAATTGTTTTGATTTATTCATTGTAATAAAATGATTAATTATTTGTTTGGCTCTAGCATCTAAGGATACTTTTCTAATTGAATAGATATTTTTAGGAGATGATCTAATAGTCTCACTTTTTAAACTACCATAAGAAGATAGTGAGGCATTCACATCAATTTCGGATTTTTTCTCATCATAATCTTGAACACGCAACGCTACCATTTCGCCAAATCGTAGTCCTGTTAAGGATTGAAATTCACATAACAGAGCAACAGTCGGATTGATAGCATCTAATTTATTGAGTAATAATTTTAGTTCTTTTTGTGTTAGAAATTTATCTCGTTGTCGTTGTACTTTCTCTACATTCAGTACAGGCTTTTGAAGTTCTAGATTATCGAAAAAAGAAATATCATGGATAAATTCCATACGACGAGCGTATTTGAAAGCTTGACGTAGTAAACTAAAGATAGCTTTCGTATAGGAATAAGAGCGATTTAATAAAATAGAATCTAAAGCGTTTTGTAATATATAAGTATTTATATTCCCTATAAGGATATCTGCAGGTATAATTTCTAAAATCTTATTTTTATAAATCTTGTAATTGCGTTGAGTAGCTGGTTTCCTAAATGATTGTCTAGACTCAAGATATTTGGTAAGTAATGTATCTAAAGTCATTTCCATAGCAGTGTTAGTGTTAGTTGCCTTATTAATTAATGCTTGCAATTCAATCTGTGCAGCCTTATGTGCTTGTCTACTATTTGTTGCATATGTAACAGATACACGTTTTACTTTGCCGCTATATGGGCAAGTATATCTCTCAAAAAATCTATAACGAGTTTGGCCGCCTTTTGTAGTTCGTGTTTCAACCCACATATAAATACCTCCTGGCCAAAAATAGCATGAGAATAAGCATTAGATGATTTAACATCTAATGCTTATAAAAGATAATGAAAATTAAGCGGAAATATTTTTTCTCTTATGCTTCCTTTTTTTCTTTCTAGTATCTTCAATATTTTTTCTGTGTTTTTGACTTTTAGTTAATGGTAATGTTTTCCATAGTTTTAGTTCTTCCCAATTTTCAGGAAAACCCATATGAGTAGGATTGATATACGTATTTTGCTTTATTAAGTCTTTAACTTCACTCAAAAATAAAAATTTTTTATCAATAGAATGGAGCATTACATGAAGCATAAGTAGTGTATTATATATTTTGCTATCTAATCGATTATTAACTGTAGTATTGAATATAAGCAAATCCTTTATTTCTGAGTCAGCTGTAGGTGCAGTAAATAATTTATTTGTTTTTCTATTCCATAGTCGTCCATTGTGTGCACAAGTATTTCTTACCCATGTTAAATGTGTTAGAAAAGAAATGAGAACTGACTCATCAAATCCGTATGGTCGAAGAATATTATTTCTTTCTAGTGGTTTATTTAAGGATTTAAGCCAGTTAAGCATTTCACCTAAGGTTAGAAGTAGAGCACAAACCCATATTGGAGGAGTTTTTAGTTCTGGATATTTCTTTTTATAATGGCATGAGTATAACTCAGTACTTTTATTATAACTAGAAACTAATTTTTTATAAGTATAGTCATCATGAAAATCTTTTTGAAATAATGATTTTTGTTCGTGAGGATGTGAGCAAGAGCATTTTTCAGCTAAATATTGGGACCATCTTGCCTTAATTGAAACTTCTACTTTTTCAATAGCAATTGATATTAAACGTCTAAATTTTTGATCAAATATATAAGTGTGCTTAACTTGTTTCCAAGTAGTTCCATCTTGGAATTTATGTTCTCTTGGAGAACAATCAGGTGCTTTGCATTCATAAATCCACCAATATCCACTTAATCTATAATAATTGATATTTATAAGCCATTCCCTTAATTCAGGCTCTTCTTCATTACTAAAAATTAGACCTCTAGATTTGAGTAGTTCCACTTGCTCATCTATAGTTGTAGGCTTTTTTATCTCCATAATATCATCCCCATAAAAATAAAGACCTCTTCTGGTGCGCATGCATTGAAAACATTGTTTTCAAGCCTCAGCGTGAAGAGGTACTGGTGTAATTATAATATCATCACGCAAAATTCATGTCAACACGTTGAGCTATAACGAATTCGCATAATTAGTATTTTGTCAAGTACAACTACTAAATAATATTAAAATTAATAAGTTATATACCTCTTAGGTGTATCATGAGCCCCTTATTCTGTTAGTGCAGAGTAAAAAGCTTTTAATTATTAATAGTTGCTAGCAATTTATATATATACTTCATTTTATCAATTTCAATATCCCATAGAATAGCAGCTATGATTTCAGTTAAATCTTCTCTTGAAAAAGTATGGTTTACAACAAGTGGCACTGCATTTTCCATACTTTCTACAAATTTGCTTACGGTTAGTGTATCATAATCATTTATAATTAAAAAATACATACCTGTTGCAATTGCAGTACGTTTATTTCCATCAAGAAAACAGTGATTAGATGCTATAGAGTATACTAAATAAGATAATTTTTCTGTGAAAGATGAATAGTAATCATCATTTTTGATAAATTCCAAAATACCGTTTATGTAATCCTTGTTAATATTGCCTGATGCTCCACCACTTTCTCTTAGTACTGCATCATGGATACTAATAACGTGTTCAAGCTCTATGTACATCATTATTATTTATCCTTAAGTCGTAAAAAGATATCACGGTGCTCTTTAATTTGTTCTTCTAAGCTTTTGCTTTTTTCTCCTAGGAAGCGTTCATATTCTTCAGGTGATACTGAAGAGATATATTCACTTAGATTACCATGATATGCATCTCTAAGGCCTTTGTCTAATGTGGCCATTGTTCTTCTAGCACTTTCAAAATAAATAGACATCATAGGACTCTTAGCGATATTATCAATGATTATGTCTACAGCCTCTTTGGTTAATTGTTGACCCGTTGATTCATATTGATTGGTGATTTCAGTAGCAATACATGTTTCGACTGCTGCAATATTAGTTAATACTTCGCTGTACATGGTATCACGTAAGTTAGCTTTACTTTCTAAACGTAATATTTTTTGGTAAGTTGTTGCATTTTCTAAAAATATACATTTATAGACTCTATTAGTAAAATATTCATATTTGTATGGGCCCATATTTACATATTGGTTTAGTGCTTGTGTGAAACTTTTTCTTACTTTTTCAGTAGTAAATGTTGCTGGGAGAAAATTTGGATCTCGCTGGTTTATATAAGTACGGCGACCACCAGCTTTTTCTGTTAATACATCAATGACAATATCAAGAATTTGTGATCGTAATTCTTTTGCAATAGGACTATTTTGTAGGAGCATAGCAACGTTTAAGAAGCTACGAAAGCTGAATATAGCTAGATTTCTACTTGTCTGACCGACATTTATGTCGGTCAGTTTATATGAGGCTAATTCTTCACCAGTTAAAATTTTATATCCATTTAATGTTAATTCTTTATTATGGGATTCAATAATTCTTTCTATTGTCCTAATATCAACCTGAAAGAAATTGGCTAAATATTCCTTGGTAAACCAAATCTGATTTTTCCAGATAGTTCCACCAATATAATTGCTTAATTCATGTTCAATTTCTTTTATAGCAATAGAGTTATTTAAAATATTTTGTCGATCTAGCTGTGATGTCGTTAAATCATTCATCTGATAATTCGCCTCCTTAGCTAATATTATATTGTGCATTTTTTTATTTAAATGATAATTTATTTACAAGAAGAATAAAGGATTTACTACGTAATCGCATAGGACCAGCTGTATTATAAATATCAAAAGGTATCCAACTATCACCAGAGTTTAAAGAATAATAAGCATATTGTTCACCAATATATGGAGGAAGAATAACAGGCTTAGAATCAATAGTTACTTGAGTAGTAAATACTTTACTAGGTGAAAGAGGTTTATAGTACCAAACTAAACTTGTACCTTTGATAGATTTTAAGTTTTCGAGTTCAGTAGATGAGTCAAAAATAAAAGATGCATCTGTTTCGTTAACTGCAATAATAAAATCATCAGAACTATTGTACTTTAAATAAGCCGATGACATATCTATATATACAGCATAATCCATTAGCGCATATACTAATTGATAATTTGGATTATCTAATAGATGTTGTGGATATATAGCAGCAAATACAGATGTATTAATTAATAAGAATAAAAATAATAAAGGTAATAATTTTAGTTTCATATTAATCACCATTTATGATTTTGTTGAGGTCAACAAAAAGCAATAAAATTTATAATACATGATGATAAAAGTCGATTTCTTCCAATACATCATCTGTAAGTTCTCTACGTCTTACCATATGTTCAATTAAATTAACATGATAATCAATATGGAAATCATCATTAAGAATATGCAATAACTCGTGCTTTATTTCGTTACGCATATCTTCAATAGACATATTTTTACGGATATAGATATTGTGTACACCTTCATCTTCCCCAGTTGATGAAATGGCTTTTACATTAGGAATATCACACTCAATAATATTAATAATCAAACTAACAACCCCTAATAGTATTATTTCTTATTTCTAGATTTGATAAATTCTATATAGTTTACCGCTTCTTGCATTTCCTCTTTAGAGATACCACGTGATGCGGAGAATAACATACGCATTTCTGGACGAGTGCGAAGCATTTCCGCATACTCTGCAGCTTCTGCATCTAAATAATAATCTTCTGTTTGCTTAGAAAGCGTAGAAGTAGATCTTTGATGCGGTTCTTGCCAACCCATTAAATATGCTGGTGTAGTGTTTAATGCTTTTGCTAAAGGCTCAAGCACATCAATTGGCATATTTTCAATGTCACCATTTTCGTATCTATATATAGTGGCTCTATTTTTATTTAACATTTTAGCTAGTGCATCTGCAGTATATCCTAGCTCTAATCTGCGTTGTTTAATACGTTCTCCAATTCTCATGTGATAACCTCACTTTCTCTTTTGCTTACATAATACAATATAATTCGCAAAAATGCAACAAATATTTCTAAATAAAATATAAAATCGCATAAAATGCGAAAAATGTTGTTGACATGCAATTTATAATGGGGTAATATCTAGATAAAGGAAGTCGCACATAAGCGACAAATAGGAGAAAGGGGGAATGAAAATGGTGAATATCAGAAAATTAAAAGCAAAATTGGTGGAAAAAGATATTTCTATTATTCAGTTGGCTAACATCCTTGGTATTGATAGATCAACAGTTTATAGAAAACTCAATAAATCTGGGGAAAATTTTACTGTAAAAGATGTTGAAAAAATTGCTAAGGCACTTTCTCTAACATACGATGATATTAATATTATTTTTTTTACCAATATAGTCGCATAATATGCGACAACGTAAGGAGGTAATAAAAAATGAAACAGGAAAAGTAAATTCAAATGAGTAGATCTAAAATTAGCAGAAAAAATCACCACGTATAACGATTAGTATACATGGTGATTTAAATTATTGAATTTTCTAAAAGTGCCGATAGAAATGCCATTTATTTGACTTGTTTTAATACTTCATATAAACAACGTGAAACGGAGTAGAAGATGACATCCTCTAATTGTGTTGTTGCAGTACTAATATTGGCACGAACGATAGACTTTACTATTAGATTACATCCTGCAGAAAGATTAATTTTTTTAAGGGTTTCTTTACAAATGTCATCAACTTCTTTTTGAGTTAAGTTCATTTAACTCACCTCCTAGTGCGGTAATGCCTAGTAAATATGATTTGAAGAAAGAAGAGAGTTTATTTAAAGAATTCTACAGCGTTAATATTTTCGCCATGTACGATTAAGATATTGTCTCCAATAAAGCTATATGAACGGTTACGTGGCATATAAAAACGGTCTAATTCATCCGTGGTGAACGCTCTACCGGCTATATTACCAGCTGAATGCATTTTAACAGAAGTTAAATCATTGATTAATCTATTAGTGCCATCTTTTAGATAAATGCGTGCATTCATATAGTCACCCCCTTTCTAAGATGATTATACAAATAGAACATTAAAATTTTAAAAAGAGGGAATGAACAATATGTAAAAGATTAAAGGAAAAAACAGCAATTATTATAGGTTTGTAAATAGAAAGGAAATAAAGTTTATGAAAGAAATTCAAAATACATTAAAAAATTATATTTTAAAGCGCTTAGATACAACAACTGGGATTAGATCCAGCAAAGATATTCCAGAATTAATTTATGCATACATTGAATTAGAACATGCACAACAAGGTATGGCTAATAGACCAGAAGTAATGTCAAAGATTGAAGTAGATAAAGCTGGTGTAAGAATCCAAGGCAAAAGAATTAATGTCAATAATGAAGACATTGATCCAATGGAAAATATTACTGGGATTATTATTAAAGGTTTATGTAGAAATATGAATAAAAAATAGAGCCTTGATGATAAGGCTCCATAAAATTTTACTCAGATGGTGGAATTGGGGTAAAGCTACCATTGGATTCTTCTTTTAAGGCCCAATTACATTTTACATCTACTAAACCATCTGCATTTAGAAATGTATACATTTTAAATCCGTTTGGATACTCAAAAAATGTTTCGATGTCAGAAGCTGTTTGTTTGATAATAGTGGCCTTAACCTTACTTAAATCAAGGCCTTCAAAGTTGGTATTAATTAGTAATGATGGCATATAATCACCTCATTCTAAATAGTAAGAAATTAAAAGTTATTCAGGAATCATTTTTTTAAATTGATTTACAACTCGCTTATATTCATTAGCAAACTCCATTGGGGTAAGAGGATAATTGTCATTATGACGTTTTCGTTGACGCAAATATTCTAATGCTAGTGTGTGGATTTTCATATCGTATTCACTCATATTAATCACCTCCTTTCTAAGGCAATTATAACAACAACTTATTAATAAAAATGAAAAAAACGTGAAAAGAATGTTAAATGAGGATATCAAAAGAAAATGGGTCGAAAGAAAAAGATTAAACAACAACCAATATATTACAAACGATACTTACATAATGATGGTGGATATATGGCAATCAAAGTAGAACCAATTCATCATAAAAAACATTTGATAGAACATAACATATTAACAATAAGGGGATAACTATGGATACTATTAAACCCAAATATGTTCCCATTAGTACACTAGCTAAAATATGGGGACGTAGCAAAATGTACATTTATAGAAGAATTGACATGATCCGTAAGGAGGGTAAGTTCAATGAAATCTGTATGCAACTTGGACCACAACAAACATTGGTCCATGTAGATAAATTTGAGATATGGATGCGTTCGCAACACATGAAATGGTTAAAAGCATAGGAGTAGTAAATATGGATAAATTCATTACAGCAATACAGTGGCTATTTGGAGTCATAGTATTTGGATTATATGGTGGAATTGAATTTGCACAGTCATGGGGCGATGTTCTTTTTAATGTAATTAATATAGCAGCATATTCTATTGGGATTTATTTGCTACAAAAAGCCAAACGATTATGGCTATATAACAAGAAAATTAAGGAAATAAAAAGGAAGCAGCATGCAGCAATTAGACAGTTGGGAGTTACTACCATATCTAAATAAACGAAGGGATGATTTAAATAAGGCCCTTACGATTGCCAAAGAGCGAGGCATAGAGTTAGCAGCAGCAGAACGAAAATATAGAGTTGAAAAACGTAAAGCTATATTACTGGCAAAACATAACGGAGAAAAAGTATCTCTGATCATGGAACTGGTAAATGGAGATGAGATTATAAGCCAATTACGGTATGAACGGGATGTAGCTAAAACTCTCTATGCCAGTGCTACGGAAGCAATCAATATTTATAAATTGGATTGTAGATTAGTTGAGGCCCAAATAGCTAGGGACTGGGATAAAAATGCTTAAAAGGACACCATTAAGAGCCAAAGCCAAAACAAGACTGGTTTCAAAGAAGCCATTAAGCAAGAAAAGTAGAAATAAGAAAAAGAATGATATGGAGTTGGAAAAAATCCGGCCTAAGGTGATAGAGCGAGACCATGGAAAATGTATTTTATGTGGAGCGCCTTATGAAGAGGTTCATCATATCAAATATAGGTCAGCAGGAGGAAAAAATAACATAGAAAATCTATGTTGCTTATGCTGGCATTGTCATAGAATTAAAATTCACGCTGGATCACATCCAAGAGAATACAGAAAAGTTTTACAAACAATACTAAAAGAAAGGCATGGATATGAGTACTAAATGGTATGAGAAAGCACTAAATAATACATGCCCAGAATGTAAAAAAGCAATCAAGCATGCTGTAGTATGTCATAGACATAAACAGTTGATATGCATGGATTGCTGCAGTAATTGCCAATACCTAACAAAGTCTCAAGGTGATTGGCATTGTAATTTTGACAAAGAAAAATGACCGTGTCGGGAAACACGGCCATTAAAGTTATGTGATAACTAAAACCTTACATGTTTAGTATATCACGCATAGTGGGAAAAGTCTAGTAAAATAGCGGTTTGGTAGCTATTTTGTGAGACTAGATAGATACATTAACAACTCAACATAAGGTGATAACTAAATGAGAAGAAGAACAACCATAACATCTAAGAATATGATTGAAGTATCAGATCATATTACAGGGAATTCATACTATGGGAAACCAGGGAGAAAAATACGGAGTGAAAGAAAGCAAGTAACACCAGAAGTCATAAGAAAGAATAATTTAAGGATGGCTGAAAAGCAATTGAGGTTACTAATAGATATGAATTTCAAGGCAGATGATTATTATCTAACACTCACATTTAAGAATGAGGAAGATGAATTAGATGCAAAAGAGATGATACGAAAATTCTTTAGAAAGGTAAGGGATTTATTTAATAAGACAGAGCAAACCTGTAAATACATCTATGTGATGGAAAAGCAGGGGCGCATACATTTTCACGCATTACTTTCAAGAGGGATTGAACTAACTACTCAATTATTAAAAAAGCTATGGCCACATGGCTATACAAAAATTGAGTACTACAGAGGGGAAGCAGAAGATGCTATAGGGTTGGCTAAGTATTTTATGAAAGAGCGAAAATCTGATATTGATCATAATGATGTACAGGTAAGAAAGAAATGGGTATCTAGTACTAATCTTGAAAAGCCAAAAGTAAAGAAAAAGATACTAAAGGCTACAGAGTGGCGTAAGGATATTAAAGTACCTAATGGATATTACTTAGATAAAGATAGTGTCTATGAAGGGGTAAATAATTATGGATTTCCATTTAGAACATATAGGCTAATTCGATTACCTGATTGGAGGGGAGAATATGAACAGAGAAAATCGACTAAGGCCCTGTCCGTTTTGCGGGAATAAACATATGAGGATTATGACAGGGATAAAAGTAGGGCTAAAACATCATATGGTGGCATGTGATAAATGTGGAGCCGTCACTCATTTTGAAGAGTGGCCATTGTATTTAGATTGTGAAAAGGCATGGAATAAAAGGGCGGATAATTAATGGAAAACAAATATAGTGGGATTGTATTTATTCCTAGAACAACTGGAGAAGCAATTATAAACGCATATGCAATGAATGCATGGAATGATACAGGGAAATATATACAAATTCATTTATGGATGTAGCTATATGTGCTGCATGGCTAAATGGGGAAATATCAGTTACTGAATTAGAAGAAGTAGATGGTATTTATACCAATAGCATAAAGGAGAATAAGCATGAACAATGTTAATTTAATGGGGAATCTAGCGAGAGACCCAGAAGTAAGATATACAAAGACTGGTAGAGCAGTAGCAACATTTACAGTAGCTGCAAGCAATACTTATATTGATGCTAATACAAAGGAAGCAAAGGAACAGACAGCCTTTGTAAACTGTGTAGCTTGGGGAACATTAGCAGAAGAAATAGGGACTTTACGGAAGGGAAATAAATGTTTAGTACAAGGACGAATTCAAACACGATCATATGAAACTCAGAATGGCGAAAAGCGATACATAACAGAAGTAGTTGCAGGTTTTGTGGGAGCAACATTAAATGGGGCCCACAATGAAGCATCAAACTTTGATAACTTCAATAATGATGAACAAATACCCTTTTGATAAGGGCAATGCAAAGACATTGCCAATAGAAAAGAAACGAAATAAAGCCCTAGAAAGGGCGGAAAGGTTGATGCGGTAATGGCAAGACCAAAGGATATGTTTTTAAAAGCTAAAACATGTAAGCATGCAGTAAAGTTTACAGGAAATCAAGGATTGTTTGTAAGAACTACTTGTAAATGCCCAAATAAATTAATGCTGCCAGTGCCGGATAAAAGGGGAGTTAGAGTAAAAATACCCTATATCATGGCTAAGAAATGCATAAATTGCAAGGGGTATATAGATGTTAGAAAAGTAAAGGAGAAAAGAAAATGAGGTATACAATAACAAAATTTAAAATGGAAAGCGGTAAATTTGATATTACTTATACGAAATACGTACAAGGAATGGATGAGCAGCATTCTTTGAAATCGTATGAAAAGCCAAGACCAGAATTCAAGGAAGCACATGTCACAATGAAAGCATTGTTACTATCAAAATTTGGAGCATTTAAATTCGCTCAAAACATGGTAGCTGTATCAGGAATTGAATTTAGATATGGTGGTAAAGATTTCTTCCCAGATGAAGTATCTGGCATTAAAGTAAAGGGATATCTACGAAATAAAGAAAGCGAAGTATGTGTATTTAGCACTAAATGGTTAGATGTTGATAAGGACTTAGCCGAAGACATTAATCTAGTTCTAGGTGAAATTGAAGCATACATTGAAGGAAAACGTGCGCAAGCCAATCTATTTGATGAAGAACAACAAGCCAATGGAAATGCAAACACAAGTGATGCGGAGATCATTGGTGAAGATGATGATTTAGACATGGATGATGCGGATGATATCGCACCATATGAAAATAGTCCATTTAATAGAGCTGCGAGGGGATTAAATTAATGAGCAAGAAGCTTATATATGTAGCCCACCCTTATGGTGGGAAGAAAAGCAATAGAGAAAAGATAGATGTAATCATGAATGAATTAATATTTGCAGATAAAGCCAATGATTATGTATCACCTATCCATAACTATGGATTTGTTTATTTGACAGGTGATGAATATCAAAAGGGGTTAGATATTTGTCTAGGACTCTTAGGGCATTGCGACATCCTAGTATTATGTGATGGCTGGGAACAGAGTAGAGGATGTAAAGGTGAATATGAATATGCTCAAAAGCATGGTAAGGCTGTATTCAAACTAGATGAATGGAAGGCATTAAACAGGATATGAAAGTAGAATTATTTAATGATAATTTTCAGAACTACAAAAGATATGGCATACCCAAGGCACAACTTGTAATAGCTGATATTCCCTATAATTTAGGGGGGGCAGCATATGCAAGTAATCCTATGTGGTATATAGGTGGAGACAATAAAAACGGCGAAAGTAAGAAAGCAGGAAAGGCATTCTTTAATACAGATCATAATTTCAATATTGCAGAATACTTTCATTTCTGTAATCGCTTATTAAAGAAAGAACCAAAAGAGAGGGGCAAGGCTCCATGTATGATTGTATTCTGTAGCTATGAACAGCAAGCGATGGTAATTGAATATGCCAAGAAACATGGGTTCAAGAATTATATACCGATCTCTTTTATCAAGAATTATTCAGCACAGGCATTAAAGGCTAATATGCGTGTCGTTGGTGCTACAGAATATGCATTGATTTTATATAGGGGAAAATTACCGAAATTTAATAATAATCACAAGATGATATTTAACTGGTTTGAATGGCGTAGGGATAACAAAAACATCATTCCTAAAATCCATCCAACACAAAAGCCTGTATCAGTATTAAAAAGATTGATAGAAATCTTTACTGATGAAGGTGATGTAGTAATAGATCCTGTGGCAGGTAGTGGCGCAACATTAAGAGCAGCTATGGAGTTAGGACGTAGTGCATATGGGTTTGAAATATCAAAAGACTTCTATAGTAAGGCGAAATCAGAAATGTTAAGCGATGTGAAAACACAAACAAGCTTATTAGAATATTGTGAATAGCAGGAGATAGAAAGAGATGCAAATGAAATGTCATAGGTGCGATAGATTATTCACACCAGTAGGTTCAGAAAAGCATTGTCCTGATTGTATAGCAGGAAAGCCAATACCAAAGAAGAGAACAGTAGCTGAGGTAAGGGCAGAAATAAGAGCGAAGCGTGATGCGGAAGAAGCAAAGAAATATAAGTACGAACGGTACTGTATATGTTGCGGTAAGAAATTCTATACAAATAAAACTAACCGAGTAATATGCAGTGATTATGATTGTGAAGAGAAAATGCGTATAGAACGGTTGCAAACTAATAGAGCAAAATACAGAGCCAATGCAAAACAGAAGAAGGGGAAATGATCCATGTTAAAGAAAGATAAGAATAAATGGTGCTGGGTCGATGACTACGGAAATGCAGGTGACCCACAAGATACAATACAAGAGGCTATCGATGATCTTATGGAGTGGGAACCTGATTTAAGAGAGATATGGCTCACAGATGAATATGAACGAGTTGTGAGAATAGGACATCCTAATTATTACACTCCAGAAGTTGATGCAGAACGAGTGATTGAAGACATTATCAATTATGATATTGATGATGAAATAGCTGAGTGGGCTTGTGATTATTTATCAAATGTTAAGACTGAATATCTTGATGAGCTAAGCGCAGCTTTAACAAAGGTATTCCGTGCATGGGAAAAGAAACATGGCTATGAAAATACAGGTTATGTAGTTTTAGAAACAAAATCGTATCCAGTTGATAGCAATGGAAAACTTATTGTGGTGTAAGTATTAATATGAAGATAAAAATAGAAGGCTTATTATAGGTGAAAAATTATGGATACAATAGAGTGCATCAATAATAATATAGAGGCCCAATTAAGAGGGGGAAAAATAAGAAATCTTAATTGGGATAAAGTGGCAAAACATATTTTAGAATATGGACCTAATATAATGGTATATGCTGGTATTAATGAAGACTGGGATAATACATGTGGGGCTATATATGATCATGGGGAAGTAATCCATGATGATGCCTATGTAACTAGTACATGGGGAACGCCAAGCATCTTTACATATGTAGAAGGAAAAAACAAAAAGATTGATGGTGGGGATGAATACTTTATATATGCAGATGAACATATACATGATTGGACAGAATCAGCGTTGAAAATCGTACAAGGGAAATAGTACAAAGTGCTTGATGCGGGAGGTAGCCATTGACTGAACAGGAATTAATAAGACAAATAACGACTATTGCAGCTAAAACAGCAATAGAAGAATATAGAAAGGAAATAAGTAGGAATGAAAAGGAAACGATAGATACTCTTAGACACAACACAATGAAGCTATTCAAACACTACAATAAGTTAAAGACTTATGTGGAGAATAGTATATCTGACTCCTCACAAGCCAAAGACTTATGGCTAGACAAGCTGTTAGGGGAGATGTTTGATGATGACAGTAAAGTGATGGTTAAGTCAATCATAAGAAGTAAGGAACAAACAGAACTTATGATGCGGCACATAGATAACATGATTGATATCTATGATGAGCGTTGTAAATGTCGTAGAGTGAATTATTGTGATTGCGTTAGACGATATTATATTAACGGCGAACAATTGAAAGACATTGGCAGTTCATTAGATCCTAATGTAGATGAACGAACAGTACAACGTTATATCAAAAGAGGATTGGAAGAGATGTCCATTCTTCTGTGGGGATTAACCGGGATTAAAAGTAAATTGTCGTAAAAGTGTCGTGGACGTGTCGTAATGATAAAGATATAATGATAGTGTAAGTAAATATGGAATGAAGAAGAAATAAAGGCACCCACAATAATTAGTGGGTGCTTTTTATGTGGAGATGCAAATGAAAAGAGCAAGGCATGAATGCAGGTATCCTGGATGTCATGAATTAACAACAGATAGATATTGTGAAAAGCATAAAGTTAAGCAAGATAATACAAGACTATCTGCACATGCTAGAGGATATACCTCTAAATGGGATAAAGCTAGGAAAGTATTTCTTGCGGAACATCCAACATGTGAATGCGCTGAATGCAAGGCATCAGGCAATCCATTGGCAGCGAATGTAGTGGATCATATCATTCCTCATAGAGGAGATATGAGATTGTTTTGGGATAGAAACAATTGGCAAGCTATGAATAAACGCTGTCATGATAAGAAAACAGCAAGAGAGAATGGCGGCTTTGGTAATATGGCTAAACGATAATGATAAATAGTGAGAATACCCCCCTGTTTAAAAATGTTTGGGCATTGAAAACCCAGACCGTGTGGCTCCTTTCTTCGTAAAAAGTTCGTGAAATAAACTATTTCTGAGAAACGAAAATTTTATAGGCAATGAAAAGAGGTGAAAAAGTAGTGGGCCGAAATGCGAAACCTATAGATTTAATCATGGCTGATGGAAATAAACGACATTTAACAAAAGCCGAAATTGAACATAGAAAAAATACAGAAATACGTTTTGGAAATGATAAATTAGTATGTCCAAAACATATAAAAAACAACAAAAATGCATATGCAAAATGGAAAGAATTAATACGCCTTTATAAAGATTTTAATTTTGTAGCATCCGGAGATATTGGGATGCTAGGCCGCTACTGTATGGCCTATAGTGAATATCTGGACTTAATTGAACGAAGAGCGATAATTAACCAATTATCAATTAATATTGAAGAGCATTATTATATTGAAAAAGAGTTGAAAGATGAAGGGGTTCCTGAAAAACGAATTGAAAAGATGATAGAGAAGTATGAATTTATCTTATCAATAGGTGGACTCATTGCACTCGATAAAGCAATCAATGCAAAGATGGATGCATTGGTTAAAATGGAAGATAGATTATTCTTGAATCCATTGGCTAAAATTAAAAACGTACCTAAGAAACCACCAGAGGAAGAAAAAACAGAATTAGATCAGAATGGATTTGGTGATATATGACAATAAAGGAAGAGTTAATACAATATGCTAAAGACTGTATTAATGACACAAAGCATTGTTGCCAGAAACATAGATGGGCATGTGAAAGATTTCTGAGGGATATAAGTCGTGAAGGAACAGATGAATTCCCTTATATCTTTGATGATGCAAAAGCAGAGAGATTTTATAAATGGGCAAGTTTACATAAGCATACTAAAGGCGTGTTAGTAAATACGCCTATTATTTTTACACCAATACAGCGCTTTATATTTGGTAATATTTATGGATGGATTCATAAAGATACTGGATACAGAAGATTTACAAAAGCATATTGGCAAGTAGGAAGAAAAAATGCAAAATCTCAATCATTAGGTCTAGTTGGTGATTATGAATTAATGGCACTTGGTGAAGATAATTCAGAAGTCTATATTGGTGCGACTAAAACACTCCAAGCGAAAATTATTTATAATGAAGTAATAGCAATGCTTAAAAAATCAAGTGCTTTATTTAAAGGCAAGTGGAAAGAAGCATATAGTACGATTGTACATATTAAAAGTAATTCAATAATGCGTGCTTTATCTAAGGATGATGGAAAAACTGGTGATGGTTTAAATCCGCAATGTGGACTGATTGATGAATATCATGCACATCCAACAGATGAAATATTGGAAGTCATTAAGACAGGGATGATTGCACGGCGACAACCTTTATTATTTATTATTACAACAGCAGGTAATAATTTAGGTGGGCCTTGCTATAGAATTGAATATCCATTAGTAAGTAAAATTCTAAATCCGGATATCGAATTTGATATTCCGGATTATTTTTGTATGGTAAATGAATTAGATCGAGATGAAGAAGGGAATCTGATTGATGATATAAACGATGAAGAGTGTTGGATAAAAGCCAATCCAATTGCAGCTACATATGAGGTAGGATTAAAGAATATCAGAAGTAATTATATGTCAGCGATAGAAAGCCCAGAAAAGATGGTGTCATTTATGACTAAAAATATGAATATATGGGTTAAACAATCAGCGCAGTCATATATTGATATGGCAAAATGGAAGGCAAGAGGAAGATTAAATGAGGACTTTGAAAACGATTTAGGAATATCACTATATGGATATGATGCATATGTAGGTATTGACGTATCAAAAACAATTGACCTTACAGCTGCTGGGATAGTAATCCCGGTAGATATTAATAACAGTAAGAAATTTATTACTTTAGCACACGGTTTTATACCAGAAGAAACAGTACAAACAAAAGAACGAACAGATAAAATCCCATATAGACTATGGAGTGAAAAAGGATGGCTAACAATTACTCCAGGTGAAATTGTTGATTATCGGTTCATGACTAAGTGGATTGAAGAAACATTAAATAAATATGGATTAAATATTAAAGATGTTTGTTATGATCCATATAATGCTACTCACTATACACAAGAATTAGAATCAAATAAAGGATGGGGAATTGTAGAAATCAGACAAGGTATTATTACATTGTCTGAACCTACAAAGTCATTCAGAGCAGAAACATATCAAGGCAATATATTGCATCCAACAAATGATTTATTAGATTGGGCAATTAGTAATGCTGTAACTAAAGTTGATGCTCAAGAAAATATTATGTTAGATAAAGCCAAAAGTACTGAACGAATTGACCCAATAGCAGCCGTAATAAATGCTTACACAAGGGCGAAAGTAGCGGCCGAGGATGATTTAAGTATGTACATAATGAGTGATGAGTTTAGTCTATAGGAGTCGTAATGAAATACATAAGAATAATAGGAAGTATAATTGATGACCTGCTATTTACAATAGGGGCCATCTTTTTTTGCATCGGAGGATTTATGATCCATACGATAGTAGGCATATATAGTATTGCGTTGGCATCCTGTGTACTTGGATACATAATTGGAACGGCATACCATGTTGAAAGAAAAGGAACGAGGGATAGACCATATGGAGAATAGGAAAGGAGATATAACAATTGATACTAAGAAAGTTCATTGAAAAAAGGGATGGCTACATGCAGCCTAATCATGTTGATGCAGATTCAATTATAGATTTCTTAGGAACGTCAACAAATAAATTTATGCGGGTAAGTGATGTTATAAAAAACTCAAATGTATTTGCCTGCGTCAGTATCTTGGCAGATGATTTAGCAAAACTTCCAATCCATACATATTATGGAGATGGAGATAGAACAAAAGGGATGAAACATCCTGTAGCAGAATTGTTATATACAAGGCCTAACCATTTAATGAGTGCATTTACATTGAAACAAACATTACAAATGCATGTAGGGTTGTATGGCAATGCCTTCGCATTTATTGACTGGGGAAATGATGGATTTCCTAAGGCAATATGGCCATTAGAACCATCATCTACTGTTCCATATTTGGATGTAGAAACTGGGCGATTAACATATCAAACACAAACATTACAAGGAGAAACAATTACATTACAACCATCTGATGTACTGCATTTTAAAACAATGGCTAGAGATGGCATTGTAGGTAAAGCACCATGGAGAACATTGGTTGATGAATTACGAGGGCAGAATTCAACGAAAGAATTTATCAGTAATTTCTACAAGAATGGAACACTAGTGTCCGGTGTATTGCAAACAGATTCAAAAATCAATCAAGAAGCAAAGGATAAGTTGAGGAAAGATTTTGCAAGCAGGTATGCGAGTCCAGATAATGCTGGTAAAACAGTTGTATTGGATATGGGTTTAAAATTTCAGACCATAGGTATGCAGCTTGATCAAGCACAATTTATTGAGACGCAAAAATTTGGGATTAATGAGGTGGCCAAAGTTTACCGGGTGCCTCCTCATAAATTAGCACAACTAGATAGAGCAACCTATGCAAATGCGGAAGCAATGGGGCTTGAATATATCAAGTCAACACTGCTTCCTATTTTTATGCAGTGGGAACAAGAAATTAATTACAAACTTTTTACTAAAATAGAACGCCAACAATATTATGTAAAGTTTAATGCTGATGCGGAACTTCGAGGAGATAGTAAGTCTAGGGCTGAATACTACACAAAGATGATTCAGACTGGGGTATACACACTAAATGAAGTGCGAGCCATGGAAGAGCAAAAGCCTATGAATGATGGCATGGGTGATAAGCATTTTATATCTCTAAATTATACGACTACCGATAATTTGGAGAAATTACAACTGGCAAAAATTAAAGCTGGTGAAGACTTAACAGTGAAAGGAGGTGAGGGGAATGGACAAGGAACGGAGAACACTTCAGACCAAGATAGAAATCCGGAAGGTGGAGAATGATAACGGTGAGTTACCATATATCGAAGGCTATGCATTGAAGTTTGGAACCCGGTCAGAAAATATGGGTGGCTTTGTGGAAATGTTATCTAAAAACTGTTTGGATAATACAGACATGAATAATGTCGTTGCTTTGTATAACCATGATGAAAGTTATCCATTGGCACGGAATACTGTGCCATCAGGGGCGGGGTCATTGGAGCTTAAAGTTGATGATACTGGTTTGTATTTTAGATTAACACCAACGGAAACAACATATGCAAAAGATTTAATTACAAATCTTGATGCGGGTGTTGTAGGGCAATGCTCATTTGCATTTTCATTGGCTCCAAGTGGTTCTGAATGGATATGGGATGAAGATGATAATGTATACATTCGAACAATTACGGCGATCAAACGCTTATGGGATGTTTCGATTGTTACGACACCGGCATATCCAGATACAGAAGCAGATACGGCAAAACGTGATTTAGAAGTGTTTAAAAAGACTCAACAAAATGAACTAGATGAAGTTCGAAAACGTAAATTAGCAATTGAATTAGAATTATTGGAGGGATAAACCATGAACGAAAAAGAACGTGAATTACGCCAAAAGATGGCAGCAAAAACTGAAGAAATCCGTGGCCTAATGAATGAAGGTAAACTGGATGATGCGGAGCAAGCAACAGAAGAATTGCGCCGCTTAAAACGTGAATTACAAGTAGAAATTACATTGGGTGAAAACAGTGTAGATACTGTACCACCAGAAGCACGTCAACATCAAAATCATGATAATGATATTGATGTAAATCAAATCATGGCTCGTGCTTTGCGTGGCGATCAATTGTCTAAAGAAGAAAATGAAGTATTGGTGCGTGCTAGCACATTGAATGAAGGGACAGGTAAAGATGGTGGATTTATTGTACCTAAAGATGTACAAACAGCCATTAATGAATTGAAACGAACATTAAACCCATTGGATGAATTAGTACGTGTTGAAAAGGTTGCCACTATGAGCGGTGAACGAACTTATGAAAAGCTATCCACTATGACAGCATTCCCAAATGTAGCTGAACTGACAAACATTGCAAATTTGGAAACTCCAGAATTTAATCGAGTTGAATACAAAGTTCAAAAATATGCAGGTATTTTGCCAATTTCTAGTGAACTATTAGCAGATACAGACCAAAACTTATTGAATTATTTGTATCGTTGGCTGGCTAAAAAGGATACGATTACACGTAATACAGAAATCGCTAAATTAATTAATACTTTTACGAAAAAACCAATTACAGGTATTGATGGATTAAAAGATGTGTTAAATGTTGACTTAGATCCAGCAATTGCATTGACTTCTATCCTTTTAACTAACCAAGATGGGTATAATTACCTTGATAAATTGAAAGACACACAAGGTCATTATTTATTACAACCGAACCCATTAAATCCAACTGAAAAGATGTTAAGTGGTAAAGTGGTTAAAGTTGTAAGTAATAAGGTATTACCTACAGATACTAGCGGTAGCGGCAAAAATGCACCAGTTATCATTGGGGATTTAACAGAAGCAATTACATTGTATGACCGTGAAGCGATTACCTTGTTAGGTACAAATATTGGTGGCAATGCGTTTGCAACAGATGGTTACAATATCCGTGGTACACTTCGCTTTGATACAAAAATTGTTGATAATGAAGCAGCTGTATTTGGTCAATTGAAATTGGCATAAGGTAATTATTATGCAAAAGTTACTGGATGATGTAAAAGAATATTTACGGGTAGACAGTAATGATGAAAATACAGTAATTGAAAATTATATTGAAGCGGCAAAAACATATATAGAAAACGGCACAGGTAAAGCATTTGACGAAAAAAATAGTCAAATGCTTTTAGTCGTTAAGATGTTATGTGGGCATTGGTATGATAACAGAAATGTAGTAGGCGGTGGTGGTGAACTACCGTTTACTATTACTTCATTATTACTGCAGATTGAACATAAGAAAGAGGGGTAACAAATGAAAGTAAGAGTATTACATCCAACAATCATTGATAGCCAATGGCTTCAAATTGATGACGTAGTAGAAGTAGAAAATGAAAAAGCGCAACCATATGTAGAAACAGGTCTAATTGAAGTTATTGATGATGCGGGAATTACTCCACCGAATGCTAAAACTGGTGGTGAAGAAAATCCACCAGAAGGAAATCCAAATCCACCAAATGAGGATAATGATGGTGATGAAAACCCACCAGACGAAGATGGGGATAAAGGTTCCAAGTCCGGAAAAGGTAAATAATCATGTTACGGATTGGATCTATGAAGAACCGTATAGAAATATTACGGCAGACCATAGAGCCGGATGGACAAGGTGGGTTTAAAAAAGAAAAACCACGTAGAATTGCCACGGTATGGGCCGCTATTTTAAAACCAAGATTTTGGGATGGTGATAGTGGGAAAGGTCCTACTACAGCAATTACACAAGGTATACAGATACGACCGTTAAAAGCAATTGATACTGATTGTATTATTAGGTACCGTAATACAAATTATGAAATATTAGACATAGAGTATAATACGGATTCTTATATATTGACATGTCAGGCAATCAAGAAACGGTAGGTAACTATGGCATTTGTAAAAGCTGATATATCTAATGCTACTTATAAAGCCATGCGAGATATTCACAATTATAATTCTGAAACACAAGAACGAATTAAAGAAGTAACTAGGAATAAAACGCATGAGGTATTAACTGTAGCAATTCAATTGGCACCTTATAGAACTGGTAAATTTAAAGGGACAATAAGGGAAGAAATTAAAACACATAGTCAAGGTATCTATGGACGGGTATTCACAAATTCACCGGTAGCACATTTAATTGAATTTGGTACAAAGGGGCATGTAGTAATGCCTAAAAAGAAAAAAGCATTAGCACCAGGAGCAGCCGGCTGGTATATGACTAATGCTACAATTCCTGCAATATCTGCAAAGCCATTTATGAAACCGGCTATGGATAAGGTCCGTCCAACGATTGAAGGTGCAATTAAGGTAGCAATAAAGAAATGAAGATAAAAACTATTCCATTTAATGCTGTACAAAAAGCATTTTATAAATTGTTGACAGAAGGACAGACGGCTCCTGTATATGATCGTATCCCTGCAGGGGATGAAGAAATGCCGTATATTTGGTTGGGTGAGTTTCATGGTGTACCTGTGGAAGATAATAAAACACATGCAGTACATAGAGTTAGCCAGCAAATTGATATATGGAGCAATCAACCTGGTAAGAAAGAAGTTAATGAAATTCTGAATGATGTAGCTACATTAGTTAGACATTACCAATTACCACTTGAAGGGTTTAAACAGGTTGGAGATGCTCATATATCTTTATATCAGGCAATAGGGGAACGATACGAAGATAAGACTAGTGCTTATCACGGAATCATGATGATTGAGTACACAATTGAAGAAATTGATTAGGAGGTAATTAATATGGCATTAACACAAGAGCAAATTACAGCACTACCGGTGGCACCTAGTGATACAAAGGCGGTTGCTGGTAAAGATACGTTATTGTATATTGCATCTAAACAAACACCATTAACATGGTTATTGGTTGGTGGTCAAAAGAACTCACCACTCAAAGAACAAGCAGACTCCTTGGATGGTTCTGATAAATCTAGTGGCGGTTGGAAAAAAGGCATCCCTGGTATGAAGTCCTGGAGCATCGAATATGATGGTCTATACGTGTTAAATGACAATGCAGTGGATATCTTGCGCTATTCATTCCGTGAAGGTAAAGCCGTGTATGTACGTGTAGAATATCCGGACGGTTCTTACAAACAAGGTTGGGCGAATACAACATCTTTTGAAGATGATAACTCTTCTGATGCAATTCAAAAATTAAAGGTATCCTTAACAGGGTATGGCGCAATTAGCGATTTGATTGCGATTGGTGAAGTTAAAATTACATCTCCTACAGCTGCATTCTCTAAAGCAGCTGCAGCAGATAAAACTGTAGCAGTGACACCAACAGACATTACAATTCGTACTGTAACTGATGATACTGGTACTGTATTGGTATTCGGAAAGGACTACGAATTTGCAGAAGGTACCTTAACCTTGAAAAAAGAATACCTTAAAAATATGACAGTAGGTAATCATGTACTTGAAGCAAAATTTGCAGCAAAGACAATTTCTATCACAGTAAATGTAACAGCATAATTTTGTAATATAAAGGGCGGGATAAAACCCGCCCTATTTTATATAAGGAGATAAAAATGAAAGAACAGACTACATTGACCGTCAATGGGGAAAAATATGAATTATTGTATACACTTGGTATTATGCGTCAGATTGAACGAACATTAGGATGTTCTTTGATTTCAATCCTAACAAGATTTGATGGCAATGCACAGGCACGAGTAGGCATTGATTTCATTATGGCGAACTTGCAATATGCGGTAGTTGGCGGCTTGTCGGAAGATAAAGCATATGATCTCATTGATAAATATTGTGAAGGTGAAGGCACATTGGATACATTGGCAGGGTTCCTAATGATGGCGTTATATAATACTGGTTTTTTTATCCCAAAGCTACCAGAAGAAGTGGAAGCACAGGTGGAGGAACAGAAAAAGAAGTAGACTCCATTGAAGAATGGATTAGAACCGTAGAGCCAATAGCATATGGCCCATTACATCTATTGCCTGATGCTCTTGAAAATCTAACTATGAAAGAGTTCTATTTGTTACTTGATGGCCATTATGCCCGTAAAAAAGAAGAGGACTATAAGCAAGCATATTTCACATATTGGATGCTTGCTCCAAACTTAGGGAGAGAAAGCAAAATTACAGTAGATGATATCTTCAATCCATTGCATCAAGATATGGTAAAGGATAAGGGAAGCGAAAAAGAGGAGCTATTACGTACATTTAATTTATAAAGAAAGGAGGTGGAATGATGGGAACAACCATAGCAGATTTAGAGGTTAGGATAGGTGCGGATAGTAATCAGTTTAAACAAGAACTACAGAAAGTAGAAACGCAGGTAGGGAAAGCATTTAATGTAAACCCAATTAATGAGTTCTCTACAAGTGTAGATAGTGTAACGGGTCGTGTAGGTAGTTTGGTTAGTAAGTTTACAGCTATAGCAGGAATTATGGCCGGAGGATTTGGACTAACATCCATGATTGAAGGTTCTGTGAAAGCTGGCGAAGCAGTTTACCAATTATCTCAACGGTACCAGATCACAACTAAAGAAGCATCTGAAATGAACCGAATTCTAAAAATTACAGGTTCTGATGCGGATACAGCAGCTAAAACAATTATGCGATTGGATAAAGCGTTATCCGGAAATAGTAATGAAGGTAAGAAGGCGCAAGAAACACTAAAACTATTTGGCGTTTCATTAACTGATGCTAATGGTAAGATGTTGCCAATGAATCAGCAATTGGCAGAGTTAGCTAAAGGATACAGGGCAGCTGCTGATGCGGGATATGGGCAGGAATATGTGATGAATACCCTTGGTGTTCGTGGACTTGCTTTAATTTCTGTATTGCAGAATTACAATGAAGCGGCAGAGATTGCTAGTAAAGTTAAAGGAATTGGTCTAAATCCAGAAGAAATGCATAAAGCATCTCTTCAATTGAAAGAGATGGAATTGCAGTTTGGACAACTTAAACTAGCGAGCGGTGCGGCCATTACACCATTAGTAATGGAATTATTACCACAATTACTACCGTATTTGCAAGAATCGGCAGTATGGATTAATAAAAATAAAAATGAGATTGCAAGCACGGCTAAAACATTAGTTCAGATTGTAGCATTGTATGAAAGCATTAAGATTGCTAAAAAAGCAGCGGCGGCAGTTAATGCAGTAGTATCAACTGTGAAAAATTCGCAAAGCCCAATGGGGTTAGATACAGCTGAATTAACAAGAGCGCAAGAAGCACAGATTAATAAAGCGCTTAGAGATAATGAACGTGTATATGCACAAATGCGAAGAGAAGCGATTAAAACAGCTAATCAACAAAAGTTATCTGCAGAAGAAACGAGTGCATTTTTAGCGCAGGAATTTAGCAAGATTAGTATCAAGGCAACGCAATCAGCAGAGCAAATTCGAGCGGCTATGACTCTTGGCTTTCAAAGCGTACGGGCAGAAGCGGCAGAAAGTTCAATTGCAGTTAATAGATCCATATTATCTACAGGAGTAGCGGCAGAAGAATCAGCAAATCTACATGTAGCGGCTAATGTTCGCAAAGTAGAAAGTGATATGGCTGTAGTAGCTAGTCAAGGTAAAGTAGGTGTAGCTGCAACAGTTGCAGGCACAAAAGCCGTAGAAGCTAGTGCAACAGCAACAGCAGCGGCAACAGCAAATATTGAAAAGAATGCAGTGTTAGCAGCAAGCTATGAAGGTGTCGGTGTAAGAGCAACAACGGCAGGAGCGGTAGCAGTTAGTGCAGCAGGCAGAGCTATGGGAGCTGTTACAACATTAACACGAGCAGTGTGGGCCCTTGCTGGTGGATGGTTAGGTGTAGCAGCAGCTGTAGGGTTTGCACTATATTCTATGGGGCAAGCCAATAAAGCAGAAGCAGAATTTCAACACGCCAATGAAGTAACCTTGATGGATAAGGGAAAAAAATATCATCTTGCAAAAAATAGAGATGGTAAAGTAGTTTTTGCTAATGATAGTGCCGGTTATGTAGAAGTACCTGAGCGATTGAGAAATAAATATGAATCTTATGTATCAGCACAAAAAAAGGCTAGTGCAGATGCGGCATTAGGTGAGATTAAAGCAGAACAAGCTAAAATGCAAGCTGAGTTAGCTACACAAATGCAAAACATATCGAATATTGGAGATTCTATAGGTAAAACATCTACCACTACGACTCATAAAGATACTTCAAGTGCAGCAGAAACTGTTAGGTTCATGATTAATCAAGGTATTGATCCACGTATAGCATTTGGTATGGCTGGTGGGAATATGCTTGAATCAGGCGGAAATACAAAGAACTTAAATGCAAAGGCTGTAAATCCCAATGGGGGCGCATTCGGTATTCAACAATGGTTGTTAGATAGAAAAGAAGACTTATTTAACTTTGCAAAGCAAAATCATTCAGATCCATATGATATCCACACTCAACAAGCGTTTCAGGTATATGAAATGCTATATGGGAAAGAAAAGGATAATTATAAGAAAGCATTAGCAGAACTTGGAAATAGTCAAGATGTAGGATTAGCGGCTAAGTTAGTTGACAAATGGATAACACGTTCAGAAGGAACGGAAGATATTAGGTCTCAAAAGGCAGCCAATGCACAATTACTTTATAAAGACATGAAGGGTGAAGGGGGCCTTACTGGGGCTGATATATTACGACGTCAAAAATCAATTGATGATGCTAAAAAGGATTTAAAGAATTTAGAAGGTGAATTAAAGCAAAGTATCACCGGAGAAATTGGTACATCTTATGAAAGTGAAATTCAAAAAATTGAAGAGGATGTACGGAAAAAATCTGAAGCAATCAAGAAGATTAAAGATGTCAGTGATACGATTGATACCTCAAATGCTGAAAAGCTATTAGATCAGTTTAAAACTGTTGAAGTAGATAAAGTAAATAAAAAGCTACAGGAGCAACGGGATAAATTAAAACTGGATACAGCCAAAACTAATGCAGAAATCTTAGGAAACTATAAAAATTTAGCTGAACAACAGTTTATTGTATCTAAAAATGAACTAGATAGAGAGCGAGAGGAACGCCTAAAATCAGTTGCAAAACAAAAGGATGATGCGGAAGCTAAAGCGCAGGTTGAGGAATGGTACACCGCCAAATATAAAGCCTTAGTAACAGAACGTGAAACGGCAGAGCGTGAGTCATATGATAAAGCTGTTAAATTAGCAATTAGCAGACATGATACAAATAGACTCCAACAATTAACAAGTTCAAAAGATGCAAAGCAATATAGGGACTGGGAAGGCGATACCGCAAAATTACAGACATTCTATAAGCTTTGGGAACAAGGTAATATGTCGATGTCAGCTGCTACAGCAGAAGCGGCTGAATCATTTGCTAGTGGATTATCTTCTATCTTTTCAAATCTAGCAACAGATATTACAAGTGTAAAAGATTTAACTCAAAATATGGGTAAATTAATTCTTAGTACAGTAGTAAATATCATTGCTAAGATAGCGGCTGCAAGATTAGCGGCGGCATTATTAGGGCAGTCATTGGGCGTAGGGGGCCCAAGTGTTGCTAGTGGGGGTAATGTACAAAAATTAACAATGCAAGGCTTTGTAAATAGTGACATTGCTAGAATGCCAAATATGCCAACTTACAAGTTTGCGAGTGGTGGTGTTATTACTGCTCCAGTAATGTCATTAATGGGTGAAGGTAAAGATAATGAGGCTGTACTACCTTTAAACCAAAATACATTTGCTAGTCTTGGGCGTAATATTGCGAACACTATAGGCGGGGGACCAGTTATGGTGAATGTAAATAATTACACAAACAGCAAGGTTACAGTTACGGAAGAAACATCAACTGGTGATATGAAAACACAAATTGTAAATATTGTGATTGAAGAAATTGCTAGTAACCGAAATGGAAGCCAAGATATTTTAAAACAATTAATAGGAGGTAGGCGATAATGTATGTGTTTCCTACAGATATTCCGGAGCCGGTTATTCCGGCTGCATCGAATTCCGGAAGTACTTATACGGAAGTACTAACAGATAGTACAATCACATCCACTACGGATGCCAACTATAAAATAACACGGCCAAGAACTACAAGGGTGATTGGAAGCTGGACATATACATGGCTAGGACTTAGCGATGAAAACTATGAAAAGTTAAAAGCATTCTGGAAGAAAGTTAGAACATCTGAGGAGTTTGAGTTTAAAAACTATACGGATGGGAAAATATACAGATGTAGATTTGTAGATAAGCTTAGTTTCCGATTAGATTATCCAATTGGGTGGTATGGATCATTACAATTTGAGGAGGTGTAACAAATGCTAAGATGGCCTGCTACGGCAATTATTGAAAAGAATAAATTAGCAAGTGATGCCCCTTTCTTGGTATTGGTTAAAATGGTCCATTCAGAATTAACAGAGCCAATATGCTTGGTTAGAAATACAGAAAGTATTACATGGGATGGGCAAGAATGGCAAGCATATCCTATGAATTTTGACATCAATACAATTGATGGACAAACAGAACCTAAGTTAAGTTGGACTGTGTCTAACTGTGCAGGAACATTGCAACAGTATATACAAAAATTCAAAGGATTTACAGATGCGGAAGTAACAATATATGTTGTACATGCGAATATGCTAGACAATACAGACCCGCTACAAGCTTTTGAATTCACTGTAACAACGACTCAATACGATGAGGAGTGGGTAACATTTATACTAGGTGCATCACCAGAAACAGTAGTTAAATTTCCAACCCATATTTATATGGCGCATTATTGTCCGTATAGATTTAAATCGGTTAGATGTGGATATGCAGGAGGTAAAGAGCCATGCAATAATACATTGGAAACATGTAGAATCCCATCACGATTTGGGGGAGAGGAAGGTATGAATGGAAACAATGTTTAATTATGATGATCTAATAGGTATTCCATTTGTAGATGGGGGTCGAGATATAACGGGATTAGATTGTTGGGGCCTTGCGCTGGAATTATTTAAACGACAAGGCTATATTATTCATGATTATTCTATATCTTCGGAAGAGGCACATGTAATATCAGATACTATGCAACATGATTTAAATGAGATGTGGCAAAAAATAGAAGAGCCTAAAATAGGATGCTTGGTGATTATTCGACTGGCAGAAAATGAATGGGCGAACCATTGTGGAGTTTATATTGGTGATGGTCATTTTATTCATGCCTATTGTCATGAAACAGGTGTAGTAATTGATAGAGTTCGTAAATGGAAGTCAAGAATACTAGGTTTCTATATTCCAACAGAAAGGGCATTATATAATGATTGAAATTGTTGAAATAAAGAATCCGTTTGAACCGAATAAAAAGGAACGAAAAAAGGTAGAGTGTACAGATGGTACACTCTATTCTTATTTAGATCCAACAGATAAAGATGTGTACCTAAATGGAATACTTGTATTAGATCCTGTCAATTGTTTTCCACAAGATGGGAATCAAATTGTAGTAACTCCACATATTGGTAAAAGCATAAAAGGGATACTTGGCATGGTGGCCATGTTAGCATTAGCTGTCTATGCACCTGTATTGGCTGCAAAGTGGCTACCTGCAACAGCTAGTAAATTAGCAATCGGACTCATGACAGGGGCTATTACAATGGTTGGCGGTAAGCTGATAAATAGCATGCTCCGGTTAAATCAGATAGGTAGTACATCAGAAAATTCACAAAGTACATCTTATGGATGGTCATTGCCAAGCGTACAGACATATGAAGGTGGCGTGATTGCAGAAACATATGGTGAATGCATTCCAACACCTCAATTATTAATGTGTCATGTAGAAACCACAAATACAGATGACCAAGATAAAAATGTTCAATATTTAAACCTTTTGTATTGTGGCGGATGGGGTCCTGTGGATAGTATTAGTAATATTCGCATTGGGACAACGCCTATAGAAAACTTCACAGATGTTCAAATTGAAACAAGGTTAGGCGAAAATAATCAAGAGCCGATATCATTCTTTCCAACTACTGTATTAGACCAATCAATAGGTCTTGAGTGTGCTGAAAATAAACCATTAATTAGAACAACAGATACTAAGAAAGCTAAGAAGTTAGAAGTAACAGTTGAATTCCCTAATGGATTATACAAGGTAAATGATAGCGGCGATTATGATAAGAATACAGCCGAGTTTCAAATTATGTATAGGAAAACAGGCACAACGGAATGGAAAGATTTTGGTGGTGATGATAGTAATCATATTGTTAAATCAAACGGAAGATTATCCGATATAGTTACAAATGTAAAATCCATAGGTAATTCAGCACCATTAGAGGTATGGACATTAGTAGCAAAAAAGGATAAAGATACTCTAAGTGTAACTGGTAGTATAAGTGGCAAGAAAAAAGAGGCTAAGTATGGTGAACATTATGATAATGGCATAATATCTTTTGACTTAAAGAAACGAGAAATCTTTATGAAAAAAGAAGGCACCATAACCATTACTGTTCAGAAGTCTACGTTTAGCCTTACAAAAGCAACTAGCCAAGCTGTGCGTAGATCATATCAATTTGAAATGCCTGAGGCAGGACAATATGATATTAAGGTTGTAGGTACTAAGTTACCAACGACAACAAGAGCAACAGCTTATATGACATGGTCAACGCTATCAAGCTTTATTATGGATAGTGCATACAGTAGACCAGGTAAGGTGTTAATTGGATTACGCATTAAGGCAACTAACCAACTATCCGGAGGTATTCCAAATGTCAACTGGAGACAAATTAGAAATACAGTACATGTATTTGATTGGGATACAGGAACATATGTTGAAAAAGATGCAAAGAACCCAATATGGGCTGCATATGATATGTTACATAACTGTAAGCGTTTGTATAACATCAATACAAATGTTGAAGAATATGTAGTTGAAGGTGTACCGGCTAACAATTTCAAACAGTATTGGGATGAATGGAAAAGTGCGGCGGCTTATGCAGATGAAGAAGTATCTATGATTAGTGGAGAAAAAGAACGAAGGTTCAGATTTGATGCGGTTATGGATACAACACAGACACGATGGGAAGCAGCACAAAAGGCAGCAACTTCAGGAAGAGCCACCATATTAAGGCATGGTACACAATATGGCATAGTGGTGGATAGACCAAGTAACATTGTACAGGTGTTTGGAGAGGGGCAAATAGTAAAGTCATCCTTTAAAGGTGAATACTCATCTAGGGATGATAGGGCTCGTTCAGTAGAAATTACGTACAATGATACAGATAATGACTACAAAAATACTGTATTTATGGTGCGAAGCCCAAACTATGCAAACAATTTAAGGAAAAATGATAATACGGCTAAATTATCATTGTTTGGTGTAACAAGACGTTCACAAGCATATAGAGAAGGAATGTATCTAATGGCCACGAATGAGAGACAGTTACAGACTGTTACGTTTGGTACAGATATAGGCGGTATGGTGTGTGAATATGGCGATGTTATAGGCATCAATCATGCGGTTCCTCAATTCGGAGATGCTAGTGGCCGTATTGTAAAAGCAGAAGGCAATACAGTCGTATTGGATAAATTTGTTGTATTGAAACCGAATAAAAATCATAGCATTATGATTCGGTTAGAAGATGACAGTATTATTACAAAGCAAATCCAAGCAGTAACAGAGGAAACGAATACAGATACAATTACTGTAATTGGTGAATTCTCACAACAAGAATTACCTAAACGATACGATCCATATATGCTCGGTGAAGCAAATAAGGAAGTCAAACCATTTAGGATTACCAAAATTACAAAGAATGGTGATAATCAGGTAACAATAACAGCAACAGAATATGATGCGGCTGTATATGAACTTGATTATAGCCGGTATCCTGTTATTGATTATGCCAAGGTAGAAAAAGAATTATCGGTAAAGGATATTCAGCTAACCAAAATTGTAAACACATTAAAAGATGGGACTGTATTATGTGACATCAAAGTTGACTGGGTATTGCCAATCAGTAATCAATGTAAACAAGTACAGGTATATTACAAACGTACAAACGAAGAAACATATACATTACTGAATACATTCAATGGAAATGAAACATCTGCAGTCATTAGATCAGTACTTACAACACAAAATTATATGGTTCGTATTATATGCTTAAATGATTTAGGAATTGCAGGTCCTGGCATAGAAAAGACTATATATATTGCTGGAAAGGAAACAGCACCAGCAGGGGTAAAACAATTTACGGTAGTACAGGATTCTATAAATAGTAGCATACTACATTTACAATGGGCGCCAAATCAAGAGCCGGATATATATGGATACCGTTTATATGATGATACCGGAAAGGAACTTGTAAATTATATAGGGGCTACAAATTATACGTTTTTTGCAACAGAAAGCAAGACATATACATTTGGGATTAAAGCAATTAATACCTCTGGGATTGAATCTGAAATTGCTACAAAGGTAAGTATTCAAATCACAATTACAGAAGGAAGCATAGCCGTTCCTGACAAAGTTAATTCAGCAAGTATTGAAGTAACAAAAGAAGGGGTATTACTTGAATGGACTCCAATTACAAATACTTATATTGATTTCTATGAAGTTAGAAGTAATAGTAATACAGGTGATTTACAAGGCTTGATTGTAAAATCAAATTCTATTAGAGAGATAATACAACTTAAAAATAGAAAAGGAGACCTATTAATTTATGGCCATAATCCGGTAAAAGGATATGGGCCAGGGTTAAATGTATCCTATGATTTCCAAAAGCTAGAAGCACCAATAGTAACATCTGTAAATATGGTCAAAGGATTTGCCTTATTAGTATCAAATATGCCTAGTACTGCAAATAGTATTCGGTTTTATATTGTAGGTTCTGCAAAGACAGATATTCTTAATTCTACAGGAAACACAATAACATACACTGGTGATGCGGATATTTATCGTGTAAAAGCAGCATTTATTGATGCTATAGGTGAAGGAATTGAATCCACTGAATTATTAGTTACCGTATCAGCAACAATAGATCCAGCGTTATTAGATAAAGAAAGTTTAGGGCTGAAAGAATTTGATAAACGTGTTAATGAGTTAAGTGAAGAGTTCAATAAAGTCTCTCACGAATATAGTACTAAAGTTGAAAACTTAAGCAGAGATGTAGAATCACGTATAACTCAACTCGATAATGGTATAGAACTTAAAGTCACAAAAGGTCTTAAAGCATTAGATGGAAATGCTATTCTCTCAAGGATAAACCTTTATGAAGGTGGCGTTAAGATTGATGGTAAATTAATTCATATTACTGGCGATACTCTTATAGATGGAAATATCATCACAAATAGGATGATACAGGCGAGTTCAATATCTGCTGATAAATTGAAAGTGGATAGTTTATCTACTATATCTGCATATATTGGTGGCACACTACGAGGCGGCAAGTTAATTGGTACCGAAATCCAAAATGAAAATGGTTCATTTAAAGTAGATGCCAACGGCAACATTAAAGGTGCTAATATCACTGGCTCACGAATTGATGCTAATAGCGTGTATGCTGAAGGGCAGCAGTTAAAGCCTTCATTTGTGAAACGGATGGATATTACCAGTGGTGACAGAATTGAGATACCGCCTGGGTATTCATGGGATAAGACTTTAATTTTCTTACGGTGGGTATCTGATCCAATGGAGCAAGGTAAATATGAATATTCCGGTACGTATATGTCTAGTAATGAAATCGGTGCAATCCAACGGATTGCGCAAGAACGGTTTAAAATGACACTCAACATGAGAGATCGTTGGAGCATGAATGGTTTCGGGGACGATTTGTTGAAAGGGAATGTTGACGGCAGCAATGAAGATATCACATCCAGGAATGGAGGAAGGTTCATATCGTTCAATCAAGGTCGGCCGGCATATGGTGTAGTTCAATATTCAGGAATAGTCGATAATCCGCCGCCAGTATTTAGAGTTACGGTTAGCGACGGTCCTGGCGTTAAAAATAAACCTGCGGAAATTTACGGATTAGGTATAACCGAAAAAGGTTATTTCTATTATGGTAAGATATCCGCCCGTCAAGGTGGTTGGGGCCGTGCCGGAATTACAATTATGTCGTTCTGGTAATGAGGAGGTGCATATATGAAGGAATACGATTTTGACCTACACGTGGGTCAAGACTACGGATTGACCTACATCATAGAAAGCGGTGAGTCTTATGATGGGTATACTGCCATCATGAAAGTTAGGCGAAAGCCTGACACAAATGAGGTGTTATCCGTTAACGGCGTAGTTGAGGAGAACCGTATCACATTCCGTATTAACGGAAATGACACAGTTAGTAAGGTAGATGCTAAAGGCGTCCACCAATATGATGCGTTCATTTATAATGATGAACACAGCTTAAAATTAGGTTTCGGCGAAGTCAATATTATCCAGGATATTGCACGCCATTAACGAAAGGGGGATTATTATCATGGCAGAAGAATTAAATGTTAATGTAACAGGTTTTAATTTACCACCTATTGAAGTGAAAGGAACGTTCACATTTCCACCTATTAGAATAGAAGGTCAAAATGGTAAAAGTGCTTATGAATTGTGGTTGGAAGCAGGGAATACAGGAACTCGTGAGGACTTCCTCAACTCCTTGAAAGGTACTAACGGTAACCCTGGGTTACCAGGTAAAGATGCATCTACAGAAGGTGCCTATGAAATGTTGTTAGGTCTAAATGTGTATTGTGAGAATAGTACTCCAAATGAAGTATTAAAAGGCCTTATTCGTGGTTTAGGTGATGTCATTAAAAAGCAGCCTAAACCATTTAACTTCAAACGCCCATCACAAGGGCAAACCTATATCAGTGTATCTGGTACACCATACTTCAGAGTAGCATTACTTGGTCGAGGATTTGCGGCAGCAGTTAGCCTTGGCGAAGACGGCATTGCACAAGTTCCATTAGATGAACCATTTAACACTAAGGATGTTGAGCTAGAATACTTCAATATGCTAGGTAGCATCGTAGGGACGTATCGTGTATCTGGCTATGCATCTGGGGAAGTCACAGGTCCCGACTTTGGAGCGTTTGCTAAGGATGTTCAATTAACATCAAATTATTTAGTACAAGGCACTATTGTTGCAGGCACAGGAAAAGTATATGAAAAAGGCGTTAAAGTTATTCCTACAACATTAGAAACAACAAATAAGTTTAGCTTGGAAACAATTCTCAAAGGCATTATAGAACAAGCATGTGATCATAAGAATGTTGAAAATGTAGAACTTGACTTAACGCAGTTACCTAACAGCCCTGCAAAAGGCGGTAACTTCCCAGAAAAGTGCAATAAGCTATATGAATTAGTGAATTATGGGAACAATACCATTGTTAAGGTTAATCGTGGACAGGTAATTACTGTTTCTGAAGACCCAATGACACCAAATCAAACGGGAGTGGCAACATCTATCAAGTTTACTGGTGTAGGTAATAAGAAAATTAAATTCAACGGCTCTGAACTTATCACTATGGAACAAGGTGCTAAATATGAATATGTATTTGCTACCGACACAATTAATAAAGTAGGTTAATTTCCTATAGGATAAGAAAGGAGTTCATGAATGGACGAAATCAGAATACTTCTGATGGAGGTAGGGATACCCCCCTATTTTGCGGACATTGGATTCTGGGTGACCCTCTTGGGGGTCATCTGGGCTGCCCTTCGAGGGTCATTTAGAGCGATGGTGTGGTTCTTGGAGCATACATCTATAGCCGAGGTTAAACGTAAACTTGATGATCATGTAGGGCGTAAGCTAGATAAGCAAAGGGAATATTATGATAACCGCATGACGGATGCTATTAATAGTATCGGTAAATTAACGGAAAGTAATCAAGATATTCTAAGGCAACTAGTGAAGTTGGAGGAACGAGATGATGCCATATTTCACCGCCTGGATGCATTGGAGAAGACAACGCAAACGCTAAATACAGAGTTAATGCATATTCAATTACTTAATAATATCCCAATTAAAAGGGGAATCACCATCCCGAATGACGGAGGTGAAAGCCTTGGATAAGATGAAAGTAATTAATAAAGTTAAAACTATATATAGTTCAATCCGTATCGCTAATATTCACCCAACAGGTGTATTGGCAACAAGGGCACTAGTACTAATCATGCTAGTGCCTATTTTATTAGTAGTAAGCGAATATATTATGTCATTTGTTAGAGGATATGTTAGCGATGACATGAATAAGCTCATTAACGTTGGTATCAATATTATTGATCATATCTTTATTCCAAGTGTCTTGACGGCTATTGTAGGATTCTTAGGGCTTTGGATAGACGAGAACGGGAATGGAATTCCAGACCAATTAGAAAAGGAGGATAAACGATGAAAGTATTTATTAACCCAGGGCATGACGTTGCCCTTGATAGTGGTGCAGTTAATCCCGTATACGGAACACGTGAATGTGATGTAGCACGTGATGCGGGTAAAATGTTAGCTCGCTACTTAGAGACTGCAGGATGTGAAGTGCGTACCCTACAAAATGATGACCTAGGTCTTGTATGTGAAACTTCTAATGAATGGGGCGCAGATATATTTGTATCACTCCACTGTAACGCATTCAACACGCAAGCTAGGGGTACAGAAACTTTGTATAAGTCTTTTAACGGCCAACGCTTAGCAAACGACATCCAATCACAAATCATCCGTAGCATTAATACGGTTGATCGTGGTGTGAAAGAACGGCAAGATTTATGGGTGCTAAATGGTACAGATGCGACAGCCGTTCTTGTTGAAATGGCCTTCATCGATAATGATGAAGACTTAGCACTACTTAACAATGATTTAGATACTATTGTGCGTGCCATCGCAAGGGGCATTACGGACTTCATAGGAGGAGAATAATGTATGACAAAATCAAGATATTATTTAATAACCCTACTTACCGCTATATTATTATCGGTGGTATTGGGCTCGTCATCTGTCTTTGCTTCGGATATATCTTCTACCAGCCAAGCGGAACCGACTATCAGCGTGCCCGTGAGTCAGTGGAACGAATTGAAAAGCAACAACGAGAAAGCGTTGAACTTAATCGAAGCGTCCAACGTTCCATTGACAGAAGCGCAGACTATAGCCGTGAAGCAGCGACAAGAATTGAACGAAGCACACGATATAATCAACAAATTAACGACCGAATTGGACAAAGCCAAAGCGGACTTAGTGAAGCAAGAAGTTACCTTGAACGAAATGTCGAGCTCTATAGACGAATTGAAGAACAAAATAGAGAACGACAAGAAAACAATCCATCGACTCAAGATGCAACGCAACCTATCTCAAATACTGGGAGCGGGTGCGACAATCGGAGTAGTAATTCATCGATGACTGAGAGGTGATCCATACATCTCCTGAGCATGAGCAGGTGGACTCATGGATTGATAGTAAATGTATAAAGACCTTACTGGGAATATATCCTGGTAAGGTCTTTTTTTGTTTATAAATAGCAATTGCAGACTCGTTAAAAATATGGTGTAATTAGGGTAATAATAGGAGGTGGGAGTAATGCTGAAAGTATTTAACAAGGACCCACATTTCATGAGAGATGCAATAATCGTAGATAACTACGCAGCTGCATGGGATATAATATGCTCCATGCAGCAGAGGCTAGGGCAAGCCATACTTCTTGTTGGCAAGGAAACATGGGAGGACCTTAGAATGGTCGAACATTTCCCAAATTTTGTTTGGACGGACGATGTAAAGGCGGTATATGTTAATAGCGATAAAACATTAATAATCCCTGCTCCGTCAAAGTATAATCGAGCCAACGTTTTAAAGCTTATCAAATTCTTTGGACTCCACTATTCTATTCGAGAAGTAGGATAGTTAAATAGATTGCCACCATTTTGCCACCTTATATAATGGTATAGATAGAATTTGTTGTAGTAACTAAAGATTACTATATTTATACCACCCTCTCCGCCAC
>OAUK01000043.1_pt1 | contig 88275 bp, 77 predicted proteins | sample 1495131 | NCBI WGS metagenome assembly OAUK01 (sample SAMEA2580009, study PRJEB22360) | human gut metagenome | biome: human gut; feature: human-associated habitat; material: faeces | place: Denmark | collected 2008/2010 | reverse complement strand
GAAATTACCAGGGGGCGGGGTGTTCCGTGGTCTGCGGCGCCTGCCGTACCGGTACTTGTGCCTGTCACAGCTGCTGCTTTGGCACTTGCCTCAACAGTTTCCCCGTCACTGCCTGATACCTGATTCTTGTTTTCATCCTGTCCGCTTTCATTTTGTTCTTTCTGGGTTTCCTGAGGTGTTGTTTCCGCAGTAACCGGGAAGGTAACACAAAACTCCAGCGTCTTTGCATCCTCTGATACAGTCAGACCTGACAAAATTCCAACTTGCAGTTTTGACACACTGTCCGCACCGAAGCAGTATCCCTCCCCTGCTGTAAGCGTTATCTGTGCCTGATATTCCGTACCGCCCTCAAAGGTATCTGCCTGGGGATTCCACACAATGCTTCCCGTATATGCGCCATCCGAAGAATTTGCCTCTGTCTGAGGAACTCCGTCTGTCTGGGGTGTGGCTAAGGCCAACAGTCCTGCTGTGCTTTCCGTTCCCTCTCCGATTGCAAACTGCAGGCAGATATCCGTCTGCTGCTCTGCATCGTTGTCCAACGCAGTTTCTTTTCCCGCTGCTGTCTCAGACGCCGAAGACAACAGCAGAAAAGAAGCCCCTGAGGCAGAAGAAGTATAAGACATATTGCTGGCTTTTGCAGCGGAAGAACCCGAAGAAGTAGTTCCCGATGATACGGCGGAACTGCTCTGCACCGCGCTTCCAGCAGAAACATTCACACTTCCTACCGTACCGTCTATGTCCGCAGTAATCGTTCCGGTCTGGGAAATGGTCACCAGCTTCTGAAGACTCTGGGTAAGTGCCTCTCTTTTTGCCGCCAACTGGCGGTATTTTACAGATTTTTCTCCGGTATTTACCGTCAGAAGCGTATCTCCCGCAGATACTTCCTGGTTTTCCGCTGCTGAAACACTGCTGACCGTACCGCCTGTGCCTGTAATTTCCAGCTGCTCATGAATGTACGCCTTTCCCGTTCCTATTTTTGTCCCGTCCGCTTTCGCCGCCGTGACGGTGTCATCTACTGCCACACCATCATCTGAAAAAGTCACTGTGCAATCTGCTCCGCTGACACTCTCCACGCTGCCCTCTTTCACCGTACCGTCCGACAAGGTAACGGTCACCGTATCTCCTGCTGCCACACCGGATACGCCTGTAAAATCTGCTGCCATTTTACCATCCAGTGAAAGCAGCATCAAGGCCCCGTTGTCCACCATACTCTGCGCCACATCACTGCTCTCCTGCACATAAATTTTCTTTATCCGTCCGCTGACCTTTGCCGTCACCTCCTGGGTTTCCGTATCGGATTTACATTCGTTCATATCTTCTTCCGTCTCTTCTATCTGCTCCTGTACCTCCTCCATAGCTCCCAGTACCGAGGTTTCCTCCACCACAGCCAGCACATCCCCTTTGGATACCGCATCGCCGCTTTCTACTTTCACCTCCTTTATCGTAATGCCGGAAGGAATTTTCACAGTGTCAGAATCGTCTGCCTCCAGGCTGCCTGTTCCTGTAATGGTATTGGCTATATCACCGGAAGCTGCCGACGCCTCCTGCACCGAAGCATTCCCCACAGGCTGCCCCTTAGACATTTTATTTCTCGCCCAAAACACGCCTGTTCCAAGGATACATATGCCTGCCAACGACACAATCGCCACCGCTGTTTTCTTTTTTCTGGACATGCCTTTCCACACAGACATGCCCTTTTTCATATAAAGCCCTGCTTTTTTCACTATTTTTCCCTCTTACGATAACTGCTCCGGTTTTTCTGTTTCATAGTCACTCCACTGAGTTGCCTGGGAGCAGCCTGACATATCTGCCGTTTTTTCGTATTTATCTACAGTAATGGTGTACTGGCTGGTACCTTCTGCATATACGGTTCCGTCACTTCCTTTTATGGTAACGGAATTTCCATCTTCGTCGGTGATAGTTCCTGCACAATACAGATTTGTAAGTTCGCTGTCTCCGGTCACTACCCAAGAGGAACCTTCCTCTATATAAAGGCTGGCATATCCGCTTCCGCCATCTCCGGCACAGCTCTCATCATCCTTTACTGCACCTTTTAATGTACTTCCATCTGTCATATAGAAATCCAGTTTGCTGATACTGTCCCAGATAATATCACCCTTCATTTTTTGTGTAATGGCGGTAAACAGGCAGTCTGCACCGTTTGAACCGGACTGACCCCATCCTCTCTGATTCTGATTTCCTGTGCATTTCAGAAAGAAATCGTTGTCCTCTGCATAGGTAATGTCCACATCTGACAATACAAAGGTAGATTCTGTATTTGTGGTATAAAACATACCTCCGTTTTTCGCTGTAAGACTGCCTCCGTCCATTTCAAACGTACTGTTTCCTAGTTCTGAGTCCCCGGACATACTCTGGTAGAGAATTACATTCCAGGTACAGTCGTTCTGCTCATTATCACTCATATTTCCGGTCAGATTGGAATTATACAAATGGAGTGAATTCAACCCCTCAATGCAGACCGCTTCTGAACCGTTTGCCGTCAGATCCGCATTATTTACGGCAATATTTGCTGTGCTGTAAATTGCCGGAGAACCTGTGCCGTTAGAGGTATAAGTTCCTCCGTCCACAACCATGGTTCCGCCGCCTCTGTCGCTTCGGATTGCCGCAGAGGATTCTCCGTTGGTCTCCACATCTAAATCCCATGCATAAAGCGTTCCGCCGCCTGCTGCATGAATACCGCCTGAAGTATCCTGCTGTGTCTTAATGGTGGTATCCGAAACATAGGTCACACCGTCGCCGTAAGAGAAAATTCCTGCGCCTCCTGCCGCGTCTGTATCAACGGTACTTCCGCTGATATAGGCCTTACCATCTGTATTCAGAATGGCTGCTCCCACACCGTAAAAGCTGGAATTGTCTCCTCCCTTACTGTCAGAAGAGGTTCTGTCAGCAGTCACGTTCTTTAATGTAACCTGTGCACCGTCCAAAATATGCACCGCATTCTCGTCTGTCCCTGTAGATGTAAAGGTTTCTCCGTCTGCTTCGGTGTCTGAAGTATATTCTGTCGCAGCCGCATAACTGTCTACCCCTCCTGCATCAGGAGACTGTCCCATACCGCCGCCCATGGACATAACCGTAATTGTTTCTGCATTTCCATCTTCATCCAGGGTAATGGATACGGTATCACCTTCAGAAATATCGTCTAGAGTGATAGTCTCTGTTTGCTGTTCAGGCGGATTTTCACCCGGCTCTTCCCCGTCTTTACTATCACTTCCGGTACTGCTCTCTGTGCTGTTGTCGGTACTGCTCTCTGTTGTTCCGGTAGTATCTTCTGGTTTTTCCGGTGCCTCTCCATCGGCAGACGGAGCTTCTCCACCCTGAGGCGGCTGATTTTCGCCCTCTCCATCCGTCTGCGCAGAATCTGTATTTTCCTCTTTGCCGGCACCCGATGGATTTTCTCCATCTTTCTCCATTTCTTTCATGGTTCCTACCTCAATGGTGACAGAAGACTCTCCTACGGATTTCACTTCTCCATATACGGTATTTTCCTCGCTTTCCTTTTCTTTGGAAATACTGGTATCATTTGTACTTGATTTTGTACAGCCGGTAAGAGCCGACACGCCTAAGATAATGCCTAATGTGATTGCAAGATGGTTTCGTTTCATATGTCCTGTATCCTTTCCTAAAACAAGTTTGTGTGCTTTAAAAGGGAGTATACGAGGGGAACTTTAAATAAACCTTAAAATGGCAGAGAAAATTTTTAATTTGCCAACCGGACGTGCAAAAACCCCTGAGGAGGCCGCCTCTGGGGTTTTCTATCTTTTAAAATATATACTTTTTACTTCCCAATCACAACTTTATCCAGATGCCAAATTTCATCTACATACTGCTGAATGGTTCTGTCTGAGGTAAATTTACCGGAGCAAGCCGTATTCAGAAGCGCCATTTTCGCCCATCCTGCTTCATCTCTATACGCTGCCTCCACTTTCTCCTGCGCTGCCGCATAAGATTTGAAATCAGCCAGAATGAAGTACGTATCTGCTCTGTCACTGCTGTTTGTGTTCAGCAAAGAGTCATAGATTTCACGGAACATATTGAAGTCTCCCCCTGAATAGGTACCGTTAATCAGCTGCATCAGCACGTTTCGGATATCCGGGTCATTATTGAAATACTGCATAGGGTCATAGCCGCCATTGTTTTCATAGTTGATAACCTCATCCGAGGACAGACCGAAGATAAATGCATTTTCTGCGCCTACTTCTTCCACGATTTCCACGTTTGCACCGTCCATGGTCCCCAGCGTTGGCGCACCGTTTAACATAAACTTCATGTTTCCGGTTCCGGATGCCTCTTTACTTGCTGTAGATATCTGCTCGGAAACATCTGCTGCCGCAAAAATCATTTCCGCATTGGACACACGATAGTTTTCAATAAATACCACTTTAATCTTTCCGTCAATAGAACGGTCGTTGTTCACCACATCTGCCACAGCGTTAATCAGCTTAATGGTCTGCTTTGCGCGTCTGTAGCCTGCCGCTGCCTTTGCACCGAAAATAAAGGTTCTCGGATAGAACGGCATTTCCGGATGTTCCTTAATCTTATTGTACAGGTACATTACATGCAGAATATTCATCAGCTGGCGTTTGTACTCATGAAGTCTCTTCACCTGCACATCAAAAATAGAATTTGGATTCACTTCAATGCCATTGTGCTCCAGAATATATTTTGCCAGCCGCACCTTGTTCTGGTGCTTGATGTTCATAAATTCCTGCTGCGCCTTCTTGTCGTCTGCATAAACCTTTAATTTTTCCAGTTCCGGAAGGCTGGTAATCCATCCATCCCCAATGTGGTCCGTAATCCAGTCTGCCAGCAGAGGATTTCCGTGAAGCAGGAAACGTCTCTGGGTAATACCGTTTGTCTTATTATTGAATTTTTCCGGATACATCTCATAGAAATCTCTCAATTCCTGTTTTTCCAGAATTTCCGTATGCAGCTTTGCCACACCGTTTACAGAATATCCGCCTGCAATGGCAAGATGTGCCATTTTCACCTGACCATCATAAATGATTGCCATTTTACGGATTTTTTCCTGGTCACCCGGATATTTTGCCTGGATTTCCAGAAGGAATCTGCGGTTAATCTCCTCAATAATCTGATATACACGAGGAAGCAGCTTAGAAAACAGCTCGATAGGCCATTTTTCCAGCGCTTCTGCCATAATGGTATGGTTTGTATAAGCGCAGGTATGGGTGGTAATGTCCCACGCGTCTTCCCAGGACATGCCCTCCTCGTCCACCAGAATACGCATTAATTCTGCAACAGTCATAGTCGGATGCGTATCGTTTAACTGGAAAGTTACCTTTTTCGGCAAATCGTGCAGGTCGCTGTGCGATTTCTTAAACTTCTCAATGGCAGCCTGAATACTTGCGGAAATGAAGAAATACTGCTGTTTTAAACGCAGCTCTTTTCCTGCATAATGGTTATCATTTGGATACAGCACTTCCACAATATTCTTTGCCAGGTTTTCCTGCTCTACTGCTTTATGATATTCTCCCTTGTCAAACAGGTCTAACTGGAAGTCATTGACCGCTTCTGCGTCCCAGATACGAAGGGTGTTCACAATCTGATTGTTGTATCCCACGATTGGCATATCGTAAGGAATGGCTCTTACAGACTGGTATCCCTCCTGAATAAAGTGATTCTTGCCCGTAGCCGGGTCATATTCCACTCTTACATAGCCGCCGAATTTCACTTCTTTGGCATATTCCGGACGGCGCAGTTCAAATGGGTAACCGTCTTTTAACCAGTTATCCGGCACCTCTACCTGATAACCATTTTCGATTTTCTGTTTGAACAGACCATAGTGGTAACGGATACCACAGCCATACGCACAATATCCCAGCGTGGCCAGAGAATCCAGGAAACAGGCAGCCAGTCTTCCCAGACCGCCGTTTCCAAGAGCCGGATCCGGCTCCTGGTCTTCAATTACATTTAAGTCAAATCCAAGCTCATCTAAAGCTTCTTTTACTTCCTTATACGCACACAGGTTAATCAGGTTGTTGCCCAGCGCGCGTCCCATCAAAAATTCCATGGACAGATAATAAACGATTTTCGGGTCATCTTTTTCATACTGTTTCTGCGTGAGAAGCCAGTTGTCAATAATTACGTCTTTAACAGCAAGAGAGACTGCCTGAAAAACCTGTTCCTGAGTAGCCTCATCAATGGTTTTTCTATAAAGCATTTTTACATTTTCTTTAACGCTTTTTTTGAATTCCTCTTTCTTGAAATGATTATCCAACATCACTATTTTCCTCCTAGCGAAAGTTATGAAATTTTTTCCACCCCTAATTTTACACCTTCTGCGTTAATTTTCCAATCCTTTGTATAACCTTTTACTTCGTTATATACAACTTCCTCAGCCAGAACTTCTGCTTTGATTTGTTTTTCATGTACACGGAAGATTCCCTCAATTACCTGGTTATCCGCAAGTGATACCCGGATTTTATCCATAACTTCAAAACCTGCTTCCTTACGCATAGTCTGAATTTTGCTGATGATTTCTCTTACAAAACCTTCTTCAATCAGTTCCGGGGTCAGGTTTGTATCCAGTACAACCGTAATATCGTTGTCATTTTCGGAAACATAGCCTTCCATCTGCGCCATATCAATGAGCAAATCACTTTCCAGAAGCACGATTTCCTCACCATCTACATGCAGCTTCAATTCGCCCTGAGCTTTCAGTTCATCCATAGCCTTGTTGCCGTCCAGGTCCGCCAATGCTGTTTTGATACCGCCCAGGAACTTGCCGTATTTCGGGCCCACGGTCTTTAACTGCGGTTTGAATGTATAGGAAGTAAAGCTTCTCACATCATCTGTGAATTCCATTTCTTTTACATTCAATTCGTCTGTAATAATATCTTTATAGAAGTCAGAAAGCACAAACGGCGCTTTTACAAACATCTTTCCGATTGGCTGACGGTTCTTAATGTTTGCCGCATTTCTGCAGGCGCGTCCCATAACAACCACTTTCAGCAAATCGTCCATGTTTTCTTCCAGCTCTTTATCAATCCATTCTTCCTTCACTTCCGGGAAGTCACACAGATGAATACTTTCCGGTGCATTTTTATCCAGACTTCTCACCAGGTTCTGGTAAATATCTTCTGTCATAAACGGAACCATAGGCGCAGCCGCTTTGGAAATGGTTACAAGGGCGGTGTACAGAGTCATATAAGCGTTAATCTTATCCTGTTCCATACCTTTGGCCCAGAAACGTTCACGGCTTCTTCTGACATACCAGTTACTCATATCATCTACAAATTCCTGCAGCGCTCTGGCCGTTTCCGGAATCTTGTAACCAGCCAGGTTTTCATCAACCGCTTTTACTACTGTATTCAGCTTGGACAGCAGCCATTTGTCCATAACCGGAAGCTTCTCGTATTCCAGTGTATATTTGGTTGCGTCAAATTCGTCAATATTGGCATACAGAACAAAGAATGCGTAAGTATTCCAAAGTGTGCCCATGAATTTACGCTGTCCTTCCTGCACAGCTTTTCCATGGAAACGGTTTGGAAGCCATGGCGCGCTGTTCACATAGAAGTACCAGCGGATTGCATCAGCGCCGTATTTTTCCAGTGCGTCAAAGGGGTCTACGGCATTTCCCTTGGATTTACTCATTTTCTGTCCGTTTTCGTCCTGTACATGACCCAGCACAATAACATTTTTGTAAGGTGCTTTGTTAAACAGCAGCGTAGATTCTGCCAGCAGAGAGTAGAACCAGCCTCTTGTCTGGTCTACAGCTTCAGAAATAAAATCTGCCGGGAACTGCTGCTCAAACAATTCTTTGTTTTCAAATGGATAGTGGTGCTGTGCAAACGGCATAGCGCCGGAGTCAAACCAGCAGTCAATCACTTCCGGTACACGGTGCATGGTCTTGCCGCATTTCGGACAAGGCATGGTAATTTCGTCAATGTACGGTCTGTGCAGCTCTACGGTTTTTGCTGCTTCGTTTCCGCTCATTTCAAAGAGTTCCTGTCTGCTGCCGATGGCATGCATATGTCCGCATTCACATTCCCATACGTTCAGCGGCGTTCCCCAGTAACGGTTACGGCTGATACCCCAGTCCTGTACGTTTTCCAGCCAGTCGCCGAAACGGCCTTTTCCAATACTTTCCGGAATCCAGTTAATGGTGTTGTTGTTGCGGATTAAGTCGTCTTTTACCGCCGTCATCTTGATAAACCAGGATTCTCTTGCATAATAAATCAGCGGAGTATCACATCTCCAGCAGTGGGGATAGCTGTGTTCAAATTTCGGTGCGGAGAAAAGCAGTCCTCTCTCGTCCAAATCTTTCAAAACTTCCGGGTCCGCTTTCTTACAGAACGTACCTGCCCATTTGGTTTCTTTTGTCATTTCACCTTTTTCGTCAACCAACTGCAGGAACGGAAGGTCGTATTTTCTTCCCACCTTGCTGTCATCTTCACCGAATGCAGGCGCAATATGAACCACACCGGTACCGTCTGTCAGGGTTACATAGGTATCGCAGACAACGTAATGCGCTTTCTTATCCAGCTTCTTGAAATTATATAAGGGTTCGTATTCTTTATATTCCAAATCTTTTCCCACATAAGTTTCCAGAACTTCGTACGCCGGTGTTCCTTCTTCTCTTTCCAGAGAACCAAGAACCGTATCCAGAAGGGCTTCTGCCATGTAATAGGTATATCCGTCTGCTGCTTTTACCTTTACATACTGTTCTTCCGGGTTTACGCAGAGCGCCACGTTAGAAGGCAGTGTCCACGGGGTTGTAGTCCATGCCAGAATGTACGCGTCTTCGTCTTTTACTTTAAAACGGGCAATAGCGGAACGTTCTTTTACATCTTTATAGCCCTGTGCCACCTCCTGGGCAGACAGCGGAGTTCCGCAGCGCGGACAATAAGGTACGATTTTAAATCCTTTGTACAGCAGGTTTTTGTTCCAGATTTCTTTTAAAGCCCACCATTCGGATTCAATATAATCATCATGGTAAGTAACGTACGGATTGTCCATATCTGCCCAGAAACCAACGGTAGAGGAAAAATCTTCCCACATCCCTTTGTATTTCCATACGCTTTCCTTACATTTATCAATAAACGGAATCAGACCGTATTCTTCAATCTGCTCTTTTCCGTCCAGACCCAGCAGTTTCTCTACTTCCAGTTCTACCGGAAGTCCGTGGGTATCCCATCCTGCTTTTCTCGGAACCATTTTGCCCTTCATAGTGCGGTATCTGGGAATCATATCCTTGATAACACGGGTAAGCACATGACCGATATGCGGTTTTCCGTTTGCAGTCGGCGGTCCATCATAGAAGGTATACGTTTCTCCTTCTTTTCTCTGCTCCATACTTTTTTTGAAAATGTCATTGTCCTTCCAGAATTTTTCAACATTCTTTTCGCGCTCTACAAAATTCAGGTCTGTAGTAACTTTCTGATACATGATTTTTCTCCTCTCTTGATTGACTGAAAACAAAAAACTCCCGTCCTGTAACAGGACGAGAGCAAATACGCTGTCGTTATACCACCTCTTACAACATACACAACATTTCTGTCTTAATATGCGTTCCCTTTAACGGAGGAAGCCCGGCATCTCCTACTGGATTCAGATAGCAACTCAGGAGTGATTTTCTTTCACTGCTACTGGTACCGGATTTCCACCATCTCCGGCTCTCTATAACGTTTGCATGCAGAAACCATATCTGGTAAAACAAGAGATTGTGCGGCTTCTGTCAGTGAAATACTGTCTCCGTCTTGGTTTTTCAGTATAGTTCTTATTATACTGAGTGTGTTTGGGGGTTGTCAAGAGGGATTGGAGGGAAAGATATAAGTATTCATATCAACTTGAAAAAGGTCACATACAAATCCCCTTAAACAGATAAGATAATATCTCATTTCGCAGGAGTGTTTACTCTGTTTTCTCTATTCTTTTCGCCTCTTCCCTTTCAATCTGCTTAATACCTTTCTGTGGCGTGGGCAGATTTTCAGGCATTGTCCCTCCTAATTCAGCTATTGTCTGGCGTACCTTTTGGCCGACTTGAAAATGAACATCTCCGGCCTCTTTCTTTCCTGTCACCTGGTCCCGCCTGAGTTTTCCTGCTGTCTGGTCTTCACGGCGAAATATGTCTGCCCTAATGCAATCACTTCTTTACGGGAATCTCCATTCATCACGATTAGATAACATGCATAACGTGTAAGCATATAATCTTCAACTTCTCGTACCGCCCCTTTAGCTAAATTTATCATTTTGCCAACGCCGGCAAAATGATCATTTACTTCATTTCCACTTTTTTTACATGCTTCTTTCGCTCTATCAATTGTTTCTTTAAATCGTCTCCATTGTGTATAGTTTAATACTTCTCGGAGTTCCCTTGCATACCAGAATTCCTGCCCGTACTCGTTTATATGTTTTATATTTTCAAATATTTCTTCGCTGTAATTTTCCATATCTTTTCCCATGAATCCTACCCTCCATAAAATCATCCTATTCCCTATGTACTATTTTTTCTCTTTCAGCACGATACTTTAACAATCGTAATACATAATCTGGCAATTCTCTTTTCTCCGCTTCCCAATCCTGCACAGTACGATATGGAATTCCAAAATAATCGCAAAACTCTCTGCGATTCATTCCCATCTGCTCTCTTAACTCTTTTACTTCTTTTCCTCGACTCACACTATTCCTCCTTTTATACGCATTGCGTTATTTTATGATAGTAAAAAAACACAATACTGTCAAGCTTTTTTATCAAAAAATCCCCTTAAACGGATAAGACAATATCTCATTCCGCTTAAGGGGATTTGCTTTTTATCCGCCTAAATCAACTTAAATTTTTTAATATGCCGTTAAGATTTCCAGCAGTACTCCCATAATATCCCTGTCTATCTCCATCGCATTTAACTGAGAAATCAGAATCGGCAGTTCTCTCTATTTTAAAACCTCATTGTAAATACGTTCTTTTTCTTCATAAGACATCTCTGCTTGGTCCAGGAATTCAAAGATTTCCTTTTCAAACTGATTTTTTATCTGGTCTGTCATCGGCAGAATCGTACCCGCTTTTGCCAAAACCGGCAGTGTTTCTTTGTCTCTGTACACTGTAATATTTCCAAAGTAATATTCATTTCCATGGATATACGCCTGTTCTTCTTCCGGATATTCATAGTATAAAGGAAGTATCAAAGGTATATCTTCTTCATAGCTTCTATGATTCATGGTATACAAATAGGGAAGCATACGGTGCCGAAGCTGCAGGAATGTGGTCATAATGCGTTCCGTTTCCCTGCCAAATCTCCATGGTTCTTTGCTGTTAAAGGAACAATTGGTACTGTGCAGACGTATAACAGGGATAAATACGCCAAATTGTATTCAAAGGGTATAAGTTCCTCATCTTTATATCCAAACATATGGCCGTCAATATCATGAACGATATCTTGTGTCCGTGGTGCCACCTTCAATACCATGAGACCACTCACAGAATCCTGCTTTTTATAAACGTCTTTTATTTCCGGAAAATAGACACTGAACCATCTTGCAATACGGTTCTTGATTCGTGTGATTTCTTCCTGGGTTTGAAGCCGGGGATTAAAAAGACTTTGAATCTCCGCACAAATACCTGTTGGTATATATGGATATAAAAATCCGCCTTCATTTACCAGGGCCGCAATTGTTTTTGAATCCTTACGTCCATTTTTATTCGGATTGTTATCGTCCACAATGCTGAAAATGTTAAATTAATCATTTTCAGGATACAGCAAATCGAGGTAAGGTGTCTTTCTTTTATGCAAAATCACGAAATTGCTCATTTATAGTTTCTAAAATATAACATCATTAAAAGGGCACTTTTTGAAAGATTTCTCTCTCGAAAAGCGCCCTCAGCAATCCATTATGTTGTCAAAATTAAAAGTTTTTTAATCTCTTAGTACAACTTTGCTCCTGCCGGAATCTTATCATCCACAATCAGAACATTCAGGCCTTCTCTTCCCTCTACCAGGTGAGTTGCAGAAATAATCATACCACAGGAATCGATACCCATCATCTTACGCGGCGGAAGGTTTGTAATAGCAATCAGCGTTTTGCCTACCAGTTCTTCCGGTTCATAATAATCATGGATACCTGACAGAATCACACGGTCTTCGCCGCTTCCGTCATCCAACACAAATTTCAGCAGTTTCTTGCTCTTCGGCACTGCCTCACATTCTTTTACTTTCACAGCTCTGAAATCAGATTTGCTGAAAGTTTCAAAATCCACCATATCCTCAAACAACGGCTCTACTTCTACGTTGGAAAAGTCAATCTCAACCTTAACCGGTGCAGCTTCTGCTACTGTTTCTGCAACCGCTTTTGCTGCAGGTGCAGTCTGTGCCGCATTGTTCGCCTCGTTCTTGGAAGCGCCCTGGGACTTCATTGTCGGGAAATATTTTATGATCTCTTCGTGATCACTTATTATCCCTTATTCCGGCTTGCAACTGAATATGGATATTATTCACAATCCTTCGTTATCATTCATTATTCAATTCATTTTGTTGTCATTTTGCTGTCATTCAAAAATTTTGTTGTCATTCTCGAATTTGTGAGCCCTTCTCAAAAGATATCTAATTTGGCTGCCAAATTCTCGAATGATTCTTGTTTCTTCTTTTCTGTTGCTTCAGCGTAGATGTCCAATGTAGTCTCAATATTCTTGTGACCCATAATGGACTGGATAACTTTTAAATTTGTTTCGTTTTCGCAAAGTCTGGTGCAAAAAGTGTGCCGCAAATGATGTGGATGTGTCAAGTATAGGACAAAAAAAATTTTATTTTTTTCTGCAGAAGACTATCTGACGCTTCCATCAGGTAGTCCCAGCACCTTTATTATCTTCTGATAAGTCATTTTTGTCCTGCTCAAGTTATCTCTGTTCTGAAAAAATATCGTCAAAATTCCATTCGATTTCGATTTCATCCTGACTATGAACACGGATCACCTTGATAATCTCACGCAGCTTCTCTGTATCGAACTTCTGAATTCCCAAGAAATCTTTTAGTTTTATTTTATCAGAAAGTTCATTTTGTTCAAGAAGCTTTTTACTATTCTTCGCATCTTCTATCTTTCGTTTTATTTCATCCAGCTGTACACTTATCTTTTCAGCTCTCTGCTTATACGAATCACGATCTATACGACCATCTTTGTAATCATCATAGAGTTTCATCTTTTCCGAGGTCAACTGTCGGCTCTGTTTTTGCAATTCTGTAGTATTGATCTCTTTGTATTCACATTGTCTTTTGGAAGATACTTTCTTTCCTTTTTTCAACATTGACGCTGCATACTGACGGACAAGCCCAAGGATATTCTCCTCCATCGGTTCCCTACGAATCACCAGACTTCGGCACACAGGATCACCATTGGTTCTGGCATCTGAACATTTCAGCAGATGCTCTGTTTCTTTTAACAGAGAATGCCCACAGTTGGCACATATCAGCAAGGCCGGCTGTTTTTTACGTCTTTCCAGAGTAAAATTGGTGCGTGATTCTGCAACACTTCTCTTCTTTTTCGGATGCATTTCATTTGCTTTTTCAAACAATTCCCTGTCTATAATTGCCGTATGATGATTTTCCAGGCGAACCCATTCTGTTTCATCATTCAGAACTGCTTTATGGCCCGTATGCATACTGCAACGTGTTTTGCCCCAGATTCTGGTTCCAATATAAATCTCATCCCGGACGATTGCCGATACTGTCGTAGGGCTCCAGTGTTTCTTTTTGATCGTGTCAAACCTCTGGAACTGCACCTGATCCCCTCTTGATAATTTCTGCTCATCACAAGTAGCAATCGCCTGTCTGTTCAATTCCCTTGTAATATCTGCAAAACTTGTTCCCTCCGCTGCCATCTGAAAAATCATTTTCACGACTTTTGCAGCCTCCGGATCAACTTCCAGCCTTCCATCTTTTCCTTTTTTATAGCCATATCTGGCATTTACCGGAAGACGTGTACCATTTTTTGTTCTCGTCTGCATTGCTGATGAAATTTTCTTGGACAAATCCAGGCTATACATATTGTATACCAGATTCTGCAATGCCACATTCATTCCACCAGTCATTCCGCTGCTTGCTGCACTGTCATAGCTGTCATTAATCGAAATAAATCGAATCTGCAGAAGTGGAAAAATATATTCAATATAAAATCCAACTTCCAGATAGTCTCTTCCGAATCTGGAAAAGTCTTTTACAACTACACAGCCGATTTCTCCACTTTTCATGTCATCCTGCAGCTGTTGAAATCCCTGCCGTTTAAAATGAGTACCGCTGACACCATCATCCACATATTCCAGGATATCTGCCTCATCTACACCCAGCTGATCAATCACAAATGATTTTAACAGAATTCTCTGAGAAGTTACACTGTCGCTCTCTTTTTTAGCTCTGCCATCTACATTGTCATCTTCTGCGGATAAACGGATGTAAACAGCTGTTTTTCTATGATCTGTCATCTTGACTGCGCCTCCTTCTCTTTCTTTAATTTCTGTAAATCTGCAAACTGATCGTCATATACCAGCTTGATCTCATAATCATACTTACCATGGATAATAATTGAATCCACAAAGGCATCTGCCATTTCTTTTGTCAGCTTACGCTTTGACATATAAGTATGTATCACTTTTCCCCATCCTTCCTCGATATGATAATCCTTGGAATACCGTACCTGTGCCGCCAATACTACATCCAGGCGGTTCTTGATGTTTTCTATTTCATTGGAATAGATACGGGAAAACTGCATGTATTCTTCTTCTGTAATCAGACGTTCCGAATAATCCTCATATAAATCAGATTTACGCTTGCTGATCCTGCTCAACTCCCGCCGAAGTTTCCCCACTTCCTTATCCAGAAGCAAATACTGTGTCTGGTTTCTGGAAGCAGAATTCATTTCACGGATCAGTTTCTCTGTATCCAATACGGCTTTCATATGTGACTGGATCAGGCGAAGGACGTCTTCATCCACGTATTCTTTTTTGACTCTGTGCCCCTTACACTGATTTCCTCCGGATTTATGGTTCGCATCTGCACCACAGATATAATAAAATGTCCCTGTTTTTTCTCTGGACAACACCATGCGGTTCCCACAACCCCCACACCTGATCTTGCCGGTATAGAAATTATGATTCCGAATGGCTCCATTATTCAGCTGATGCTTCTTTTTGTATGCTTCCGTAAATTCCCGGATTTTTTCCTGTACCTGCCGGAACAGTTCTTTATCAATAATTCCTTCGTGGGTATTCTCAGCATAGAGCCACTCACTCTCCGGTAGATTTCTCTGCTTGTTTCCTTGAAAAACACTCTGCTGATATTTTCCATATACAGAATCTCCGGTACAATGGACATCCTGAAGTACACGTTTCACTTCATAATTATTCCAAGGTTTGGATTCCGGTGAAGGCTTTTCGCCTGTTTTATAATATTCCCTCTGCAAAGTCGGGGAAAGGATACCATCTGTATTCAGTCTTTTTGCAATATCGCTGTAGCTGCATCCATCCATATACATAGTAAAAATTTCTCGTAAATGTCCGGCAGCCTCCTCGTCAACTACCAGCTGGTGTCTGTCCTGTTCTGATTTCCTGTATCCATAAGGTTCCCATGCACCAGTAAATTTTCCTTCTTTCCACAGGGCTTTTTTGGCACTGCTGCTCTTTTTTGCAAGGTCTTTGGAATAAAACTCATTGATGATATTTTTTAAGGGAACTGTCAGATCCACTCCCTCACGGAAAGAATCAAAGTCATCCGTCACAGCAAGAAACCGCACATGAAAAAACGGAAATACACGCTCAATATAATTACTTGTCTCTACATAATTCCTTCCAAGTCTGGATAGATCCTTTACAATCACACAGTTAATTTTTCCATGCTTGATATCTTCCATCATCTGCGTAAAACCAGGACGGTCGAAATTTGTACCAGAATAATCAGAATCCTTATATATTTCTGCAACTGCGATGTCTTCCGTATCTGCCACAAAGTTTTTCATCAGTTCCACCTGGGTTTCTATCGTTCCTCTTTCTAAGGTTTCTTCTGTTTCCATTGAAATTCTGGCATACAATCCTGCCCGGAACGGTCTGCTCACCTCTGTCTGGACGGTTGCACTGCTGACTACTTCCGGAATGTTTTTCCTGCTCTTTCGTGCCATTTTATACAACCTCCTTTACATTGACCTGCAGATTGTTATCATCATCTATTACCATATCAACTCCCATAGCAGGTAATTGATTCAGCAATGTCTGATAACAATCATCAAAATCAAAAGTGATCTCTATATTCTTTTTATCATATACTCTGATTTGCCTGATCAGTTCTACCACCACAGTGCGGGACAGTTCTTCAATATCCTGATATTTCACAAAATAATCCAGCCAGGTATTGGCTTTGTCTGCTTTTTCCAGCTCGTTATCCATTTCTTTCTGGATCGCACGGATACTCTCTTCCGCATTTCTAAGCCGCTTTCCATATGCTGCATGAAGCTCTACATAGTCTTCTTTTGATACAATGCCCTCTTTCATATCCGAATAGAGCATCATCCGTAACTCCTTACAGCGTTCTTTCTCCTGCTTTTTCTTCTCCAGCCTGTCCTGCAGCTTTTTCATATTGATCTCCTGAAATGGCACAGTACCGATAAATTCCAGGACTCTTTTCAGGTGCAGGATATTCTGGATATGCTGTTTCAACATCACTAATACGGCATCTTCCAGATCCTTTTCCGGTATTCTATGACTGGAACAGCGTTTTGTTTCTTTATTTGTGGAACATAGATAATAAGCATATTTTTTTCCTGCCACAGTAGAAACCTTTCTTGTCATAGGTGCTCCACAATCCGCACATACAGCAATTCCGGATAACAGATATACCTGCTTTTGGTCAGGTGAAGTACGTGTATCCATGCCAAGAAGCCTCTGAACAATTTCAAAATCACGGTCACTCACCAGAGGTTCATGATTTTTCTCAATCCGGATCCAGTCATCTTCCGGTTTCACATAAGTCTGCTTCACTTTATGGTTTGGAGTTGTCCTTTTTCCCTGTACAAGGTTTCCGATATAAACCTCGTTTTCCAGTATCCTGCGGACCGTAACGGAACTCCAAAGTGCCTGTTCTTTCTGCCGGAAACCTGTTTCATAACGACTGCCGCTGCTTATTTTATACTCAAATGGGGAAAGAATACCCAGTTCATTTAAACGATTAGCGATCGCATCCTGACTCATTCCCTGCAGCTTCATCTTAAAAATATCCTGTACTACACCGCCCGCCGATGGATCAATCTCTAATTTATGCTTATCTGTCTTTGTCTTCCTGTATCCAAATGCTACAAACGGAGTCACGCACTCGCCTTTTTTCCTCTTAATCTCAAGATTACTCCTGATCTTAATAGAAATATCACGACAATAAGCATCGTTGATTAAATTTTTAAATGGGATAATGATTTCGTCTGCCTGATTCTTTCCCTTAAGACTGTCATAATTATCATTGATGGCAATAAAACGCACACCAAGAGCCGGGAATAATCTCTCGATATACTTCCCGGAATCAATATATTCCCTTCCAAATCGTGATAAATCTTTTACCACTACGCAGTCTACAATCCCATGCCGGATATCTTCCAGCATTGCCTGGAATGCAGGGCGCTCAAAATTAGAGCCTGAGTAGCCATCATCAACTCGGACTGAAACAACTTCAATATCTTTTTTGTCTTTCAGGAAATCCAGAATCAAAGCTTTCTGGTTAGAAATGCTGTTACTTTCCAGTTTTGCTGAACTGGAAATATCGCCATCTTCTTTAGATAATCTGACATAGATGGCGGCATGATAGATTTTGTTGATATTCTGATACATATCTTACCTCCTTTTATTACGTCAGAAAATCCATGTAATAAAAGGGGGCTGCATAATTTGTCCTTACCGACATTCTAACACAGTCCCCTCAATTTTACCAGTACTTTTTCAGACACTCAGAAGCATATTCTCAAATGCCTGCTCCATAGATATACCGTTATTTGCAAATCTGACTTTTACTTTCATATTACCGATCCGGACCAGATAAGGATTTCCTACTTTATTCAGAAAAATATCTCTCCGTTCCTGAAGCGATTTATTTCTGTCTGTTTTTATCATCCGTAGATCAGTCATTTCATTGATATCCACATCACTGAAATCCTGATCCAGATAATTTCTATATTCCTCTGCTGTCATGCCCTTCTCCTTCCATTCCCATCTGAATCCGTACTGCTTTCAGTACCCGATCCAGGCTCCACTTATTTACTCTTCCGCATTTCTCAATAATACATTTTGTAGAAATACTCATAACCTGTTCAGCCAATGCCAGGCTTCCTTTTCGGATCCCTGTCATATCGTACTTACTGATAAATACATGTGTTGGCAAATACCGCTTCTTATATATTCTTGACGTCAGCGGAACTACTGTAATGACTGAACTGTATGTATTAGCTTTGTTGTTACTTACTACGATCACCGGTCTTACTCCACCCTGAACCGAAGTTGTCGGAAACATACCGAGATCCGCCCATAAGATATCTCCTCTTCGAATCGTCACTTGTCATCTCTCCAATCTTTTTTTATTTGTAAAGCATCCCTAGCGCTATATTGGCTCCACAGGAATACGGCAGAGTTCCTTTCCAAGATGGAAAGCTCTGCCGCATAACCTCTATAACCAATTTGATTATTAAACAGTGCTCGCTCGATTCTATTTATCCTCGATACCCCGAATCGTTACTCCTGCATCTGCAGGAAGGGAATAATAACCTGTCCGAATGCTATACTCCGGACCACAACCCAAAAACTCTCGTTTCCAGGCTCTGGCAGTTCATAGGTTTACCAATTACAGACTTCTCAGGGTCTGCAAGTGTATCGCATCTCACACATGTCATCGCATTACCAGCCTGCCGACTGGCTTTGGTCAGTGCTTTTTCGCAGCATTATTAGCTCTAAAAATGTTTTTACGTCTTATAATCCTATAGCGGCATCTTCCTCGTGCTCACTGTATGAAATGTCACGTCAGTTATTATTGGATATTCAGTTATCACGGTGCGTTTTAGGGAGTCCTTAAAGCTCCTCTAATTACTAAAGTCAAATGACTTCGGAAGATGCAAAAGATTTTGAAAAATTTTTTAAAAAAATTTATTCATATACATTTCACGCATCTTATTAAGAATGGATTTCAGCTTGTATGACAGCATCTGTCTGGAAATTCCCATAATCTCTGCCATCTGTGTCTGTGTCTTGTTTTCAAAGAAAATACCGTAAATAATCATGCGTTCCTCGGAGTTCAGCTGATTGATCACTTTGTGGATATCCTGCTGTTCCATTTTTGTCAGTACACAGTGCTCCACATCACAGTTCAGATCTGGAAAATCCTCAATCATGAAACCTTCTCCATCAATAGACTGACCGCTGTAAGGTACTTCTCTCAGCATCTTATCCACGACTTCCCCCAGCTCGTTCTTAATCTCAACTTTTTTTGCCTTGCTGCTTCTGTAAAAATTGTTCATCGCATACGCAACTTCTTTTGTAATCTCGATCATTTCTCCATCAATATTTGCGTAATACTTTCCTTCGTAAAAATATGGGTGTTCAATATACATATCCGTTTCTCCTGAATTTGAAATCTTGTTGCTCGTTTCAAATCCAGAAGGCGGACCTCTGTTTAGGATCATGCCTGCTCCGCCTTTATCCTGCCGGGATATGCCCGCAGTTATTGGCTGAGAAATTCAGGCACGAAAAAAAGCCCCAGTAGTTTTTTCTTAACTACTGAGGCTTTCGTCTCTTTCTTGTATTCAGTTATCTATGCCTTCTTTCATCAGCATAATCATTGTATCAGGATAAAGTTCACAAAGTATCCGCAATATATTCCCATAAGTTCATATCATTATTGGAATCGTACATATTTCAGTATAAAAAGTTCACCGTGTTATTCTTCTACTTCTTTTCCATCTATATATAGTTGAAATTTATCAGGATTATTGACAACATCATAGTCCTTTCCATATTCTACAGGTCTGTATTCGGCTGTCATTACCGATTCCCCATCTTCAATATCCTCTTTCCATAAATAGATGTTCATATCAAGACTCGTCGCATATCCCCTGTCTGTGGAGAATTTTGTCGAATGAAAAGAATTCTCCTTGTACATCTGCAAAAGTTCTCTTGCAAACGCTTCTCTATCCTCAATATTTTCCCGGTTAGCTACTACGGTTAGATTTTCATCCTGATTTATGGAAAATGTTCCTACTACATCAGGTTCACCTTCCTTATGACCAGATTCAGGTTTCCCATAAATACTTCCTGTAGCAATTATCAAGATGACTGCTCCTGAGATTACTGCAATTATCTTTCTTTTCATATTTTCATTAATTTCCTTTTAATTGTTTTACTGCGTAATTGATTACTTCTTCCGGTGTGGGTCTGTCTCCTTTAAGTGTCATTTTCTTCCATTCTTCCTGCACATCCGGATCAGGATTATCAAATCCTGCATCTATGGCTATCTGCATTTCTCTGCGTACCTCTTCTGGTGTTGTGTTGTACTTTTTTGCAATTTTCTCATAAATAGTTTTTTCTCTCATTTACCCGCCCTCCGGTTTCAAAGAATTATTTATAGTTCTTTAGAACTACTATATCATGATTCTCACTATGAAAAAAGATACTTTCGCAAATGAAGCCATAAAAAAGAACAAAAAAAGAAGAGCTTAATGCCCTTCGATTTCAATGCCTATTTCATTAGTCTACCAAAGCTCTGACAGCATTTAAAATTCTTTTCTGCTCGTCCTTTGGCAATTTCCCTATCATATCAGATAATTCATTAGTAACACCTGTGACAGAATGTGTCACAACATCTATCAGTAGCGCATCAGCCGATACATCAAGTGCATTGGCAATTGCTACAAAGGTATCCAACTTTGTTACTTTCAGTCCTCTTTCTATCACACTGACATGTGTTGTACTTAAATTTACCAGCGCCGCCAGTTCTTCCTGTGTAAGATTTTTTGCTTCTCTTGCTGCTTTGATTCGCTGACCAACCGCTTTTAAATCCATCATAGCACCTCCTTCAGAACGATAATTCGGTCTAAAATTAGTATACTGATGGATAATTGAAAGATACAGAATCCGCAAATCAAGTTATAGTTCTATAGAACTAGATTTCACTTTTTTATACATGCAACACACAAAAAAGCCACCAGAAGAATTAGTATCCCCTGGTAGCTCCATTAAAATTTATCATTTGTTAATGTGCAACACTCATGCTCTCGTCAATCCATTTCTGTACCATTTGAGCACTTACATTAAGATAGTGGGCTATTTTATCAACTTTCATTCCATCCGCAGCCATGGATAATGCTGAGGCTTTTGCTTTTTTCAGCTCACCACTTTCAATACCTTCACTATAAATCTGTTCCATCTCACGGCACATGAATTCCACCCCTTTCTGTGTTTCCTTCAATTCGTATACTCTGTCAGCAAGTATCTTACTGTGCATATCTTCTGCATTCTTACAGTGAAGATCATGCATCAGTCTGCCTAATTCTGTATCCTCTTGTTTCTTAGAATTTACATAAATAATATGAGCTTCATCCTTAAAATTCTCACTGACTTCTTCGATTTTCCTGTCTATATGATAAATCGGAAGTCCGTATCCAAGTGCATCGTCTCTGGTGATAAAAATCACGTAGCTTTCCGGAAGGTCATCAAAATCCTGTCCTGGATTTAATGTGTTCATATCCATCAGACCACTATGATACCTTGCTCTTTTGGGAGATGCCCCTTCGTTGTCCTGTTGGATTTCTACATCCATCTGCTTGCCTTCAGAATCTCTGGCAACACAGTCCAGAATAGCTGAACGCCCCTGCAAATTCTTATAGTCTTTCTGCAGAACTTGATCAATCACTTTCAGATCCTTTTTATTCATAATTACCTGTAGAACATATTCTGTACATTCCCGTTTCTTGAATACATTCCGCATAAACACATCGCTCATGATGGTAAGGTCTTTTAAGATACCCTTGTATCTTTCGTAACGTGTTTCCAATTCTTCTGTTTTCACGATTTCTTCTTTCGCCACGTCCATTCTCGCCTCCATTCTTTGCTATGTCAGGATAGGTTCCTAAATGTCTCCTATCCCAATTTCATCTTAACATCAAAATCAGCTTTTCACAAGCCACTATTTTATCCTACACCACTTGAAAACAATAATTTCCAATCAGTTTCATCCAACTATTATATTTATTCTTTTCACACACCTTTCGGCAAATTTCATTTTCCATCAATACACAGAACATCTTATCATAATCAAATGCCCAAACAGCACCATTCACATGGTTTTCCACTGCTTTCTGATCTATGCTTTTCAAGCGTGTGACCATTTTCTCAATTTCTCCATTTCCCAAGTTACCGATATTTTTGCAGATAAACCGAAAGAAATTCAACGTTGCATATTCGTCATGCCAATGGAACTCTTCTGGATTGTTTTTAATTTTACTGACTCGCTGCTGTTCTTTGATTATCTGAGCAGCTACACCTTTCATTGAATCTTCGTATCTCATATTATTCACCTACTCTTCCTCGACGCCCAGTGACGGTTTAAATCTTTTATCCTTTGCCTGCGGTACCACGATCTCATAAAAATAAAATCCTAAATACCCAAGTGCCTGCTTCTTCATTTTATAAAAAGAAGTCCTGCCTATTCCTAACTCCTGTTGTACTTCCACATCTGTCTTATTATAATGACTGCAAAAACAGGAATGAAGGATTTCACTGAGCATCACACCATTCGGTGCATAGAACTTCACCAAAGTCATTCCCCGATAGATCATGTCCGACAATCCATAAATAATCATCAGATTATTCATCTCCCGGTGCATCTTTGGCACATTCAGCTGGTTGTTATAAATGCTCAGATAACTCAATGCATATGCCATATCTTCATTGATTTTCTCCTGGCATTCCATATCCAGTTCTTCTAACACAATCTGATTTTCCAAAATCAATTTCTGATAGCTTGTCATCAATTCTTTAATATCAGTATAATGTCTTTCGATTGTAACTTCCAGATAATCCTGTGCATGACTTGCCATCTGGAAGGTAATTTCTTTCATTGATTTAACTGCATAATCTCTGTCTGTCATCAGTTTCAAAATCTCCTTATCATCATCACACTAACTGGCGGTCTTTCAGACCAGTTCGCTTTCCCCATGATTTTGATGGGAAGCAATTACTTACTACAACTTGCAGAAGCGGATATCCAAAAGGCATTGTGGGAGCTGCCTTTGCTGACCGGAATCCATCTTCTTATGTAAAACCTGCAGGAATATAAAGGGAAAGTGACTATCCCTGCCGGTTAATAATCCAAATAATATCGTCTATACCAATCTCTCCTTATGCTGTTTTTCTCTCCATAAACCATTTATCCACTTCGTAAAACAAGTGGCTTTCCTGCCCTTGTATCATACAGGTGTACATCATTCCTACACCGCCTGCCTTTCTGCTGGCGCATCGCTCGATTTTCAAAATTCTGTCAATGCTATACTTTCTTCCATCCTCCCATGTAAAAAATATGGGAACCAGCTGTCCGTCTTTCCGAAACTCTGCCACTACATCTACATATACTTTGTTCATGCCGACACCTCACTATAAAATCTCAATTGCTCTTGGCGATGCCGGGATTCTGCGGATATATCCATTTAACTCCAACTGCTTGATTCTGGAAAATGCTGATGATGTTGATTTCACCCCGATCAATTTTCCAAATTCCCGTACTGTCGGCGGATATCCATGCTCCTTCGTATAATCCAAAAGACACTGATAACTTTCTTTCTGTTTTCTGGTTAATGTTTTTTTCAAATCTATCCCTCCAATTACCCATGAAAATAACTGTGTGGATGGATCGTGTGCGTACCAGCGTCTAAGTGGGATAAGACTTTATCTTGATACATTGCCGCTCGCTGTATACTGAAATAACCAAACCGTCGTCTGATCTCATCTACAGTACGATCCAGCTTCTCTAACTTTTCCTTTTTCTCCTGATTTCCAAATAAATCCAACTGCACGGGAATATCATCTAACACAAGATCCGCAGCTCGGATTCCCAGGCTTCTAATGGGATGTTCCCATTTATAATTATCTTTAAATAGCTGAAATGCTGCAGTTACAATCTCGTTTGTAATATTCGTTGGCTGTCGTAAATGTATCTGTCTGGAAAAACTATACAATCCATTATCTCGAACTGTAATTTCTACTGTTTTGCATTTAAATCCATGTTTCCGCAATCGTGCAGCTACACTTTCTGCCAATGCTATTTGAATGATCCAGACATCCAGATCATTTTCCAGATCTCTCGGTGTTGTAGTGCTATTACCTATCGACTTTACTGGTGCTTCATATCCTTCCTTGCAAACCGGATCTTCGTCCCAGCCATTTGCGAAAGCCCATAATACATTTCCTATTTTTCCAAAATGACTCTCTAACAACTTTTCGTCTGATTCCGCAAGTTGCCCGATTGTCCGGATCCCAAATTTTTGCAATTTCTTATTTGTCTGTCTTCCGACATAAAGCAAATCTGACGCTGGAAGCTGCCATATCCTGTCTTTATAATTTTCTCGATTAAACTCTGTGATTGCATCCGGCTTTTTATAATCTGAACCAAGTTTCGCATAAATCTTATTCCAGGAAATTCCAATACTCACTGTTACTCCAAGTTCATATTTAATCCGATGGCTGATTTCTCTTGCAATCGTCATTCCGCTTCCTTTCAGATTTCTGCTGTCCGATACATCCAGCCAAGCTTCATCAATTCCATATGGCTCAATTTTGTCTGTATACTCTGAATAGATTTCTCTTGCCATTTGTGAAAATCGCAAATACAAATCCATCCTTGGTGGTACAAAAATAATTTCCGGGCAAACCTGTCTCGCCTGCCATAATGCCATTCCGGTCTTTACACCTTTTTGCTTTGCAATATAATTTGCTGTCAATACAATTCCATGTCTGGCTTCCGGATTGCCACCGACTGCCAGAGGCATTCCGGCAAATTCCGGATGATGCAGCATTTCTACACTGGCATAAAAACAGTTCATATCACTATGCAGGATCACACGCTCACTCAAACTTTTCACCTCCCAGCTGTTTCCTTCAACATGATGTCTTATCAATTTCTGTATGTTTAGTATATATCGACATTCCGGAGATAGTCAAGTGACATCTTGGTTGTATTTTCTCCATTTTGGAGATTATTGTTGATTTTATTTTTAACATACGGTATAATGCATATAGAAAATTCAAATAGAAATGAGGCGAACAAATGCGTGATTTCGGGGAAATATTAGCAGAAAATAGAAAAAAGAAAGGATACTCTCAATCAGATCTGGTAGACCTGCTTTCTCAGGAAGGTATTCAGGTCACTACAAAAGCAATCTCCAAATGGGAGACCAATGCACGAGAACCAGCTTTACATGTTTTCCTGACACTTTGCCAGTTACTTGATATCGAAGATATATATGAATCCTTCTTTGGAGAAAATCCATATAACATTATGAGTGGATTGAATGAAGAAGGCAGAAATAAATTGATTGAATTTGCTGATATTTTGAAAGCTTCTAAAAAGTTTTCTCCACTGTCTGCAAAGATTATCCCATTCCATCATCCTGTAGAAATTACCTGGGAACCAGTTTCTGCTGGTACTGGAAATTACCTGGAGGATTCTGTAAAAGAAACCTATGACGTAGGACACCTTGCTCCTGAGCAGACGGACTTTGGTGTACGGATTTCCGGTGACAGTATGGAGCCACTTTATCATACAGGCGATGTTGCATGGATTCAGAAAAAAGATTCTCTTGCTAATGGTGAAATTGGAATCTTCTATCTCAACGGCAATACTTACATCAAGGAATTACACGATGAGCCAGATGGTGTTTATCTGATCTCTTTAAATCAAAAATATCGTCCTATCCAGGTTTTGGAATCTGACTCTTTTAAAATTTTTGGAAAAGTAATCGGGAAATGCAAAGGTGCAGAAATTCCGGGATTTCATTAGATTTCAACAGCAGGTTCATGATCCTGCTGATAACAATAAGCAAAGGAAGTGATTGAATGGCAATCAATAATACATTAAAAGATATTCGTGAAGAACGGAATCTCATTCAAGCAGATTTGGCTGAAGCCATAGGTTCCTGCAGCCAGACTATAGGCCGCATCGAACGTGGAGAACGTAATCCCTCTCTTGAGATTGCAATCCGGCTGGCCCATTACCTGAAAGTGCCTGTAGAAGATATTTTTCAAGTTGAAGACTGAAGCATAACAGCCGAAAAACCGAGGAGTAAAATCCCCGGTTTTCCTTTTGCTCAAAAATCACTGTAAACCACTTACATTTTCTTCTTTTCCGCCTGCTCCGTCAATCAGGTCATAACTCATATCTAAAAAGTCCAGTACCTTTGCTTCGCTGACCGAACCATCCAGTAAAATAGTGATCCAGTGCTGCTTATTCATATGATACCCAGGTAAAAATCCATAAGTCTGAATAATCATATTCGTCATGTCCGGATCGCACTTTACGTCCATGATGTCAACCAGATCATTCCCCTCTAATCCCAACTTAGATTTCTCAACTGTCATGAATATTGCATACCATTTTCCATTTTTATGACGAAGTACAACACTGTCTGGAGATTTACTCCATAAATATTCTGGAACTGTACCATACTGTTTCTGCACATATTCAAAAATTTCTTCTTTCTTCACAATCTATTCAACTCCTGATTTTTCTGATATCTTGCCCATAATCATACCACATTTTCGTATCCCGTTCTACCTACCAAATTCTTTTGCATTTTCCCGGTTCTCGTGACTTTAACTAATAGAAGGGTAAAACAGCAAGGACAGGAAGTGAGGATACACTTCCGGAAAATCCCAATTTAGGGTACCCTGCCCTAAATTGAAAAATGCTGAAAGCAACGATACAACTGCCCTCTCAGAAAGGAGAACCCGCCAATGGCTGAAAGAAAGAGAAACAAAGAAATCCATTTCTATGTCACCGAAGAAGAACGTAAGCTTATCCGCAGAAAAATGATAGAATCAAAGACAAAAAACATGGGAGCTTATCTTCGTAAAATGGCAATCGACGGTTACATCGTCAACACCGATACCACTCCACTGAAGAAACAGTATGAGGAAATGCATAAGATTGGTGTGAATATTAATCAGATTGCAAAGAAAGTAAATACCACCGGAGATCTGTATCCGGAAGAAATGCAAGAATTGAAAGAGATGGTGAAAGAATTATGGCGTATCTTAAGATCTTCCCCGTTAAAGTAACAGACAAGAAAGCACTGGACTACATCACAAATCCAGATAAAACAGATGAAAAACTGTTAGTTTCCAGTTTTGGCTGTTCCCCGGAAACTGCAGATCTTGAATTTTCTATGACAAGAGAAATGGCAAAAAAGAATTGTATGGACAAAGGTGATAACCTGGCATTTCATCTGATTCAGTCATTTAAACCTGGAGAAGTTGATGCCGAAACTGCCCATCGCTTAGGGCAACAATTTGCAGACGAAGTACTGAAAGGAAAATATGAATACGTGATCAGTACCCATGTTGATAAAAACCACATTCACAACCATATCATCTTTAATGCTGCCAGCTTCGTTGACTATCACAAGTATGTTTCCAATAAGCGGAGCTACCATAAGCTCTGCAGAATCAGTAATCGTATCTGCCATGAAAATGGACTTGCCACCAGTATGCCGACCGGAGAAAAAGGCAAAAGCTATAAAGAGAACATGGAATATCATCGTGGCACCAGTTGGAAAGCCAAACTACGTGTCGCAGTTGATAAGGCAATCTGGACTTCCATCAATTATGAGGAATTTCTGCAAAAGATGCAGTTAGCAGGATATGAAGTTCGACAGGGAAAACATCTATCCTTCCGTGCACCAGAACAGAAAAACTTCACTTATATGAAATCTCTTGGAAGTTATTATAGCGAAGAAAATGTTCGCATCCGCCTGGCTAAAAATCGTAGCAAAGCGAAAACTCCAAAGCATCTGTCCAGAGAAGCTCGCCTGTATATCAATATCTCCACGTATGTTACGACCGGCAATCGAGAAGGATTTGAACGATGGGCAAAACTCAATAACCTGAAAGAAGCAGCCCGCACCTTCAACTATCTTTCCGAAAATAACCTGCTGAATTATGAAGATTTCCAACAGCATGTTTCTGATGTTGATGCTTCTGTTAAAGCGGCTGATCAGAGAATAGCACAACTCAACAGTGAGCTGAGCACACAGAAAATCATTCAAAAACATTGTGACTCTTATCGGCTCTGTCGTAAAGTTATCGAAGATGCAAAATCAGCTCCAAATCCCACAGCATACCGGAGTAGACATCAGGCTGAATATCAGCTCCACGATTCGTTAAAAAAAGAGCTTCAGGATTTCGGCATTACCAAAATCCCAAGCTCTGAAAAAATCCAGAAACGAATTGACAATCTTGTATCTGAGAAAGCATCTACCATACGAGAGAAGCAGGAATTGCGGGAAAAGCAAAAGACACTGGAGATCATTAGACAGAATTTCACTGCACTGCTTAATGCTACGAAGATGCAAATTTCTTTATCGGAAAAAGAAAACATTCTGTAAAATTGAAGATTCCGGCTTGGGTTTCCGTGTCCGGAATGTTGGTTTCCACTACACGGAATCAAGGTTTCTTGAAGCAAGAATATTCAATAAAATGAAGATTTGTTTTATCATCTTGAGGTACACCTTTTATTTTCATTTTTCTTGTTCTAGTCTTTTGAGCTTCATTCTCACCAATCGAAACTTTTGGGAATTTGCCAAAAATGAGTTCAAAAAAGCAGCAAATCTTTTTCCAATTTACTGCTTCATGTGCGACTACGAGACTTCAGGATAATATTTGAAACGTGCCTGTTTTGCTGGTTCAATAGAACCAGCAGCTGTAGAAGTAATCAGTAAAAGAGCCCCGCTTACTTCAAGCATCCTGACTGCCTTTGGTTTGTTTCTTTGTATATTTATTTCCGCCAGATTAAACGATGTAAGCTTCTTGTCCGCTATAAGCAGGCAGAATATCATATTGTGTTTGAAAATAACTCTATATCATATCAACAATACCGCGTTCATCAACAACGATCACTAATTTTGGATTCAAAATCATGCACCTTCGTTCTTTATATGATATATAGTAATGTTTATACTTAAAACTGCACCTCCAGTGGGTCAATTTTACTTGACAATCAACAGTAAATCTCAAAAATTCTTCAACTTTCTATGATACTCTTTGCTAGTTCTTTCAATAACCCAATCTAATAAGCAGTAAAAAACAAGCAGTTTGGAAACTTTTTCGCAAAAAACGGAAGAAAACGAATCCATCATGCTAAATCAACTTGATGGTTTCGCTTCTCCCGGCTTCAGTGCTGTAGAAATCTCTTGCTGAATAATCCGGGGTGAAATCCATCACCTGTCCGGCGTATGGAAATCAATATTCCGTTTTTTACGGAATCACGATTCCGGAAAAAAGGGAATCGCATTTTTCCTAAAACCTTATAATGATGTTATGCACTTTATAGTGTAAATTCATTATGAGGAGGTCACGATTATGACCAAATATCGAGAAATCATCCGGCTTCCTTTGAAACTTTCATCCATTGCCGATTTGTTCTGTTTATAATAATCACTTGATCACTATGGAATAAATATTTTGCATTATCGGAAACAATCATTACATCATTATTCTTTTCCATTTGTAAACCTCCCAACTCAAAATTCTTTTTATGTTTTATTTTTACATATACAATAAACTTTTTTTCAATTACTTCAATACCTTTTGAACACACTACGATTTTTTTGTATGAGATACGAATCTTCGTTTATTTCTTTCCATTTTGGTGCAAATCCAAATTGTTCTTCACTTAAAATATCTCTTATAAAACTTGATTTCTCAAAAAGTGCAAATTATAATCTAGTAACAACCATGTAATCAATAGAACTAGAATTTTCAATTAATTATTTTTGAAAGGATGTGAATCTATGCGAATTTTAGTAGTCGAGGATGATCGACTTTTGAATAATACTTTATGCTATAACTTGAATACTGCGGGCTATGCGGTTGATTCTGCACTGACAAAATCAGCGGCCAGTAGTTTCTTGCCGAAGCAGGACTATGACCTGATTGTGCTGGATGTAAATTTGCCGGACGGGAACGGTTTTGACTTCTGCCGGGAGGTAAAAGAGCGCCGCCCCGATACCGCTATTATCTTTCTGACCGCAAATGATATGGAAAGCGATATGCTCAAAGGGTATGAACTGGGCGCAGACGATTATGTGACAAAACCTTTCCCTATGAGCATCTTTCAAAAGAAACTGGCGGTGGTGCTGGGGCGGCTGACAAAACAATATGGTGGTGATACTTATGAGGATGGCACACTGACTATCAATTTTTCAGAGATGAGTGCTACCCTGTCAGGAAAGCCACTTACATTCACCCCACTGGAATATCGACTTTTGAAAATCCTGATGAAAAATCCACAGATCGTTTTGACACGGCAAGTCTTGTTGGAAAAACTGTGGGACGCAGACGGAAATTTTGTTGATGAACACGCTCTGACTGCGGCTATCAGCCGGGTACGAAACAAAATCGAAACACCCGACCGTCAGTACATCAAAACGGTATATGGTATGGGCTATATGTGGATCGGAGGGGCGTTGAAATGAATGTGCGAAAACTTTCCGTCAACAAAGCCTGTATCATTTTAGCTGTTCTCCTGCTGGCGGCAAATGTGACGGTTTCAATGGCCTTATATGCGTTGACCCAAGATATAACCGCTGTTTGGTATGTACTATTGTTCGGCGTCTTTGTGCTGTTTTGCTCTATTTGTTTTATGGTGCTGGTTCGCCGCAAACTGGCGATGTTCTCCGATGCTTTTTGCAGTTTGATGGATGATATGTTGTCCGGGAATATGCAGCCGAAACAGACTGTGGAAGAAGAAAGCCTTTTCTATAAAATTGAATATCGGCTGAATCGTTTGTATGAAGTCATGCAGGAAAACAAGAACAGCATTGCACAAGAGCGGGCTGACCTGCAAGAACTGATTTCCGACATTTCCCATCAGGTCAAGACTCCGATTGCGAACTTGAAAATGATTAACAGCACCCTGCTTGAAAAAGAAGTCCCTGTGCAAAAGCAAAAAGAGTTTCTTACAGCACAGGCCACCCAACTTGATAAGCTGGATTTTCTCATGCAGGCTATGATTAAAACCTCGCGTCTGGAAACAGATGTCATTTCTCTGAAAAAGAAAAGCCAGCCGCTTTATGACACGCTTGCCGCCGCATTGGGAGGTATTCTTCTGAACGCCGAGAAAAAACAGATCAATGTTCAAGTGGACTGCCCGGAGAGTTTGATCGTTTCTCATGACAGAAAATGGACAGGTGAAGCGCTGTTTAACATTTTGGATAATGCGGTGAAATATACGCCGGAGAGCGGTCAAATCCGGGTTTCGGTTGAAAGTTGGGGAATGTATGTGAAAATTGACATTGCTGATACAGGCATTGGCATCTCAGAACAGCATCAGGGGGCAATTTTCAAGCGGTTCTATCGGGAGGACATCGTACATGATGTAGATGGAATTGGTATTGGTCTGTATCTGGCCCGTGAGATCGTAACCTTGCAAGGCGGTTATATTCGGGTAACATCCGAGCTTGGGAAGGGGTCAACATTTTCTGTTTTCCTGCTTCGAGAACAGGGTAAGTACGCCAAAGAATAAATGTCACAGGCTTATGACATTTAGAACCGAATTGTCCAGAAATAATTTATAGCTCGTGACATTCCTGTGAGGTTTGGCCGTTACAATGAGCTTAACGAAAGAAAGGATGGTGTTCTTTATGAGCATTTTGCAAACGACTGAACTAAAAAAATATTATGGTTCAAAGCCCAATATTACGAAAGCACTGGATGGCGTGACCCTCTCCATTGAGGATGGGGAGTTCGTGGCTATTGTTGGTACTTCTGGCAGTGGAAAATCCACACTTTTGAATATGATGGGAGGATTGGATACTCCAACTTCCGGCAGTATCCAAGTAAAAGGAAAAGAATTGTCGAAATTCAAGGATGAACAGCTTACCATCTTCCGCAGACGCAACATCGGTTTTATCTTTCAGAATTACAATCTTGTTCCCGTGCTGAATGTCTATGAAAATATTGTTTTGCCGGTGGAGCTGGATGGTGATACCGTTGATAAGCATTTCATGAATGAAGTCGTGAAAATGCTGGCTCTCGATGGAAAGCTGAACAGTATGCCTAACAATCTGTCCGGTGGTCAGCAGCAGCGTGTAGCGATTGCCCGCGCCCTTGTTTCTAAACCGGCTATCATCCTGGCCGACGAACCTACTGGAAACCTTGACAGCAGAACCAGCAGCGATGTATTGGGTCTTTTGAAGATGACCAGCCAGAAATTTCATCAGACCATTGTGATGATTACTCATAACAATGAGATTGCTCAGCTTGCCGACCGCATTATTCGTATTGAGGACGGCCGGATTTCCGAGTAAAGGGGGCGAAAACATGACAGATATTTTATTTGGGAATAACAACAGACCTGTCCTGAAACTTCTGGCAAAGCGCTCGTTGAAAGCTCAAAAAAATACGATTGCGGTATTGGCAATCATGCTTGCTACGTTGCTTTTTACCAGTTTGTTTACGATTGCCATTAGCTTGCAGACTGCTATGCAGGAAAGTAATATGAGGACAACCGGCACTTCTGCCCATGCTGGTATCAAGCGTTTATCCTGGGAAGAATATGAGAAGCTGTCATCGGATACAGGAATACAAGACATCGGATATTCAATTATCATAGGAAATGCCGTGGGCGATGATTTCAATAAGACGCCGACGGAACTGCGATATGGTGATGAAACTTATTCGGAACTGACCTTTAATACTCCTGATACCGGACATCTGCCGGAACAAAAAAATGAGATCGCCACCAGTCGTATTGTTCTGGATGCGATGGGACTGCCGGATAAAGTCGGCACACAAATGGTGTTGACCTTTACAACCGATACGGATACATTTACCGATACCTTTACGCTTTGCGGCATTTGGGATGGGGATGCTGTGGCGTATCGTCAAACAATGCTATTATCCAAAGTATATACGGAACAGGTAGCTCCGGTCATCCACGGGGAAACGGACGGAACAACCCCACCTGTGGGAACCGGTTATATTGATGCTGTTATGATGATGCCTACGGCATGGAATATTGAAAAGCAGGCATTAGATGTGACTTCTGAATATGGTTTAGATGAACGGGTAAGTATTAACGACGCTTACGGAATGGCAACGGTCAATCTTTCTTCCATGCTGCCCCTTGTGGCCGGTATTGCGGTTATCTTTATCGCAGGTTATCTTCTAATCTACAATGTGTTTTATATTTCTATCGCACAGGATATTCGGTTTTACGGAATGTTGAAAACACTGGGAACCACCGCAAGACAAATAAGGAAAATCGTTTATAGAAAAGCAATTAAGCTATCTATTATGGGTATTCCTATTGGACTATTGTTGGGATGGCCGATTGGTCGGTTGTTGCTGCCTGCGATTGTAAATATGCTAACTGATGATATAAGGATCGTTACTACGGTAAATCCATTGATCTTTTTGGTAGCGATTGTCTTTTCCGCAATTACAGTTTTCATTAGCTGTCAAAAACCTGCGATATTGGCGGCTAAAGTTTCTCCGATGGAGGCACTGCACTATATTGAACAGACTGGTGGAAAGAAAAAGCAGCGGCGCAGTAAGCATATCAGCACAATGATGATGGCAAAGAACAATCTGACTCGAAACAAGAAAAAAGTAATGATCGTTACTTTGTCTTTTGCCCTTAGTATTGTTCTCTTGAATAGCGTTTATACCTATGTGACCTCCTTTGACTTTGATAAGTTTGTGGCTGATTTCAGCCTTACAGATTTTACAGTTTCCGATACAACAGTAATTAACAATTATGCGCCATATAACACAGCGAATGTAAGCCAAGATTTTATTAGCCAGGCAGAAAGTTTGAATGGTCTTGAAGATATAGGAAATATCTACTTATGGACTTCCAAACAGTCGCTTTCTAAAAACGACCTCGCCCGATTACAGGAACTCTCTGCTTCTTCCAGTGATATTGCAAATGAACTGGAAAATTATAGGGTTCGCCAGGAACATGGTGTGAATGTATATGGCTTGGATGATTTTCCGGCAGAATATGTACAGGTGTTAGACGGTGAACTAAACACGGAACAGTGGAAAGCCGGAACCGGCGTGTATGTAACTCCATTGCGAATGATGGGTGATGGTTCTCTTTGCTTGTATAAACCGGGCGATCAAATTAGCGTGACACAGCTTGATGGTACAAATAAAGTGTATGATGTGCTGGCTGTGGTAAGTATTCCAAGCGCATTACAAACTCCTTTGCAGGTAGACATGGGATTGGACTATATTTTCCCAACCAATGAACTTTTGGGAAATATGGTATCCGCCGACCAGCCGGCCATGAAAACAATCTTCAATGTGGATGAAGAACACCAGCTTGCCACAGAAAACTGGCTGAAAAATTACACTACAAATACGGACACTGCTTTGGATTATCTTTCAAAAGTGACCCTACGGCAGACCTTTGACGGGATGATCAATATGTACCGTCTTGTGGGCGGTGTTCTTTGTGCGATATTGGCTCTGATCGGCATACTGAACTTTATTAACTCCATGACAACGTCTATCTTGTCTCGATACAGAGAAATTGCAATGCTGCAATCGGTAGGTATGACAGGACGGCAGGTTAAGCAAATGCTGATATATGAAGGGATTGGTTATTCTATCTTGGGCCTTTTAGGGTCTCTGATACTTTCCGTTATAGCAAGTCTAACGGTGGTTCGGATGATGGGTGCAGAATTAACCTATTTTTCATGGCATTTTACTCTGCTTCCGGTATTTCTCTGTATTATCCCTCTGATCCTCATTACAGCCATTGTTCCTTTGGTTTGCTATAACAAAATGGCACAAAAAACGGTGGTAGAGCGGCTACGCATTGCTGAATAAAATCCGCAGACACGAAACGGTCATCCGAAAGGGTGGCTGTTTTCAAATGTCACAAAAATGTGAATTTTTAGCCGACAAAAAGGGGCTGGCACACAGCGAGTATCATCAAAAGGGGGGAATATTTTGGATTATATTCTCAAAGCCGAGAATTTGACGAAAATTTACGGCCACCATAAAGCATTAGACAATTTTTCCATGCACATTCCGCAGGGGGTTATCTATGGATTAGTAGGAAAAAATGGTGCCGGCAAAACAACCTTGCTTCGGATAATTTGCGGACTGCAAGAAGCTACTTTCGGGGATTATTCCCTATATGGAATTAGCAGCCGAAAACACGAAATCCTGAACGCAAGAAAAGAAATGGGGACCGTGATTGAAACACCGGCTATCTATCTGGATATGTCGCCACCGGAAACTTAAAGGAACAGTATCGTGTGTTGGGACTACAATCATTCGATGCCATTCCTCAACTTCTGAAGATGGTGGGCTTGGAGGATACCGGCAGGAAAAAGGCAAAGAATTTTAGCTTAGGTATGAGGCAGCGATTAGGAATTACGATTGCTCTTGTGGGAAATCCAAGGTTTTTGGTGTTAGACGAGCCGATCAACGGACTCGACCCGCAGGGCATCTATTCTAGCACCAGCATTAAGAAAGCCAGAGAAACGGAGGTTCCAGAATAAGGGCCTCTGTTTTTTTGCGCCATTTTAGGGGCTGCCGCTAAGTGGCAAGCAATGCCTCTGTGGCCACAAGTGGCACAAAGACGGCTTGTTGGGGCTCGCCCCAAACCCGTATCTTCAGGCCAACATGGTCCGAAGTGTCAGCGTCGCTTTGCTCCTTGTTTTCATAATCTCAACGCTCCTTTTCCTGCTTTCTTCCCGGTTCAGTATAGCCCTTCAAAGTGTCAATGTTCGCCTTGATCGTGACGATCTCCTGCATATCCCATCGTGCCTTTTGATATTCTCCATAGAACTGTTTTTTCTTTGCTGTAAGCTTACGGCCTTCTTCCTTCAGCACATCTCAGTAAATGAAGCTCGTTCTCTTAAGCGAACTTCTATTGTGACTCTTTCATCAAGAACCAGATGTACATTCTTAGCCATGGTATTCTCCTTGGATAACGCCATCCGGACTCTATTGCTGAGCCACAACTATAACTAGATATCAAGAGGTTTGCAACATTAACTTCTATGATATATTTTGCAATACTAAGTGCCAGTTTTTGAATGGACTGGAATTTAATTTTCCAATTCACCAATTATCGAGATATCCAATACCTCTTCCGCCTGCTGTTCATTATAACATTCACTCCATATTTACGCATAAAAAAGGATGCTGGGATTGACTCCCTACACCCTTCATTAGAATTATAATGTTACACCTGTCTTACACCCCCGATCAGCCTCTCTCTCCGGCTTTTCTTTTCCCTGTTTTTCTTGAATAATCCTCTTATTAATCTCAAGCCATTCATGAATGGATAATTTCTTATCTTTTCCATCTACCGACTGCTTCTGCTGTGCCGGTTTTCTATCTGTTTTTCCTACATCCTTAACAACTGCATTCGCTTCGGTACTTGTTACCCTCTCATCTGCTCTTCCTTCATATCTTTCTGCTATCTGCTGTTCTCGTCTCTCCTTCACACCTTTTTCCTCCAGATTACAAAAACTCTGCAGATACGGAAGCACATGATTCTGCATGTCTGTCAGATCTTCCATATACTTTTGGAACTCTTCACTTCCTTTGCCTTTCTGGTAATTGTTCCAATACTCATCTGTAAAAAAGTATAAACGATATTATGATTGTAATCTTCATATTTATTTTACAGTGTCAAAATACCCGATAATTCCTATGCATACGTCTTTCTTCATTGGCGACCACAGCGTATGCAATTTCATTTTATACTTCTGACTATTATTTTCCACTGTCGCTTTTATCTGCACAGAGATTTCTTTATTTTGTACAGATGTCTGGTGTAACAAAACCCGAATATATTGAACATCTTCTTCATTTACTCCGAATTCTTTGAACAGATCAATTTTTGGATTATTTCTCTGACATAATATCTGCCGTTTTCCATTTAATATAGTGAGCTGACCTGAAACCGCATTGTAATCAATCGAATTCATTCCACTGTTCGATTTGAAGAAATCGATTTTTTCCTGCATGACCTTGAATTGTCCACATTGTCCGTCCAGGATCATTTGAATCGCTGTATCATGATCAAAAGCTTTCTTATAGCATCTTTCACTTGTAAGCGCATCATAAACATCAACAATCGATACCACCTGTGCGGAGATTGGTATTTCTTCACCTTTCAATCCATCCGGATAGCCCTTTCCATCTCATCTTTCATGATGCCACCTGCAAATTTCCCATGCGGTATGTACCAGTGGATGATCTTGTGGAAAATCCATGTCCTTAATTATAGCCGCGCCAAGCTCACTATTGGTTTTCATAATCTTAAATTCTTCATCGGTAAGTCTGCCTGGTTTATTCAATATTTCTTCCGGAATACGAATCTTACCAATATCATGAAGGGAAGAAGCAGTTGTAATCAAAGCAATATCTGCCTCTGTCAAAGGATAAGCATCTGTTACTTTTACCAGTTGTCTCAGCATCATCTCCGTTGCTGTTTTAATATGCAGGATGTGTTCTCTGCTCTCGCTGTTACGGGATTCCAATATATTACTCATAATCCGGATCATGATATTATTATTTTCTTCTTTTTCGTAAACCTGATCATAAAGCACATTGATTCGCTTCTTGCAGTACTGCACGAACTACTTTCTCCTCATAGAATCCCTTTTTTCCTTGTATAATACTGTCAATATCCGCTTCTTCTAGCAACACATCATAATCCGCATGCATCCGAGCTGTAATCCGGTTGTAAAGACTAATGATTCCCGTTTCCATAGAGTCGCAGATCTCCATATCCTCAATTCCGGAACGGAACATCAGATAATCTGTTGTAAATCCGCCAATGTCCACACCTACTACTTTAGGGTAAGAACGTATCTCCCGGTGCTGCAACATAATCGCCGCATAATCCTGGGGAAATGCCCTAACATCTGTGATAGTTACATGATATTCTTTTTGCTTATAATTAAATTGAAGCATTTCTCCAGTTCCCCGGAAAAACGTCTCATATTTATCATAGAGTTCCGCAAAATGCTTCGGCGGCAGTCCTATTGGCATTTGAACTTGGATTAAATCACCTTTTTCGATATTCGGGTTTAATTCCAGTTCCTTTGCTATTCCTAAAAGTGTCAATAAGAAAAATCTTTGATCGGCAGTCTTATCTCTCTGATATGGGATTCTCCTGTTACTCGGCACGTAAAACTTTCCGTTATACTCCAGATAATCAATTCCCCTGCCTGTGCTAATATCGCTTTCACTGATTCCAGTCGTAAATACTGTATGAACCGTTTTGATATTTCTGTTTCCATGGTCGATTGCAATTCTGATTTATTTTATTATATAAAATCTCTCCTTTTTCTTTTCTATTTATTACATACTTTTCCTACATATGAAACGCAAAATGATAAATAGAAAATCACAAGAAAAGATTCTATATTTTAATATATGTCTTCTTACAACCATCCTTTGCCTTTTTCTTGATGTTCCTTTAGTTTAAGGAAAGATTCGTCACTGATGCAGTGTTCAATACGGCAAGCCTCCGTTTCCGCTATATTAGGGCTTACTCCAGCAGATATAAGTTGCTCCTTAAAAAATTTATGTCGCTCATAAATTTTCTCCGCAACCTTTCCCCCCTCCTCTGTTAAAGAAATAAAGTGCTTATCGTCCTTTGTAAGAAAACCGCCGTCACATAAGACATTAACTGCATGGCATACGCTAGGCTTTGAAACTCCTACATAACAGGCGACATCTACCGAACGTACCTCTCCCATTTTCTTTTGAAGTATTAACACGGCTTCTAAATAATCTTCTCCTGACTCATATAGGTGCATTTAAATCCTCCAAACATATAAGTGTAGACTATTCAATACCCAACAACCAGTTGGGACTTCATCCTCCCATTGTTTAAGCTGTATAATAATTAGGCATAAATCTAGCTATGTATCCTGGATCATATGTATTTAAAAAACTCAATCAGCCCTTCATTGCCACCGTTCATTTATCCAAGTCGAACTACCATCGTTCGTTTGAGTTCACAGAAAATAGCGTCAGGAACGCAGAAGACTTTTTAACTAATTAGCAACTATACATTTACTTACATTTCAACGTGAACGATTTCCACCACTTTTTTAATCCAAACTTGACTTCTGATCATTTTCTCTTTTACATATTCTATATTTTTCAACCTCTTGTTTTTTGTTTTGAATAACCCCCAGAATAGTTTCTGCTACAATAATCCAATCAGGATCTAACATCATTGCATGACATATATTTGGAAAAATTACAGTTGTTGCCCCTAAATCATTTCCCATTTTAACCAAGTCATTTAATATAATCCCCCTATCCGCAAAACTACCAATAATTATTATTTTTTTATCATTCGGCAAATATGGTAATATAAATGGTTTTAACAATTGGATAGATAGCTTAAAAGAGCCTTTGGCAAATTATTCTTCGTAGTTCTGAATAACACTTTTGTTTAATCGATTCGAGAAATAAATATCCGATAAATTATATGAAGAAATATGTTTACCAAAAATACTAATATAATTTCTAAACATACCTCTATTAGTAGCAGGCGCTAAAAGTACAATTTTTGAAGAAATATCTGGAAGTAAATCTAATAACTTTAATGCTATAGCCTTCTCTCTCAAAGGCAGTGTATCAATATCCAATCTTCTGCCTTAAAATGTATTTCCTCCCTTATTGGGTGTCCGAATACATTTTAAGGCCATTCTAAGAAATTATTTTTCATTCTATTTCACACTTAGACTTAATTTGCGAAAGAAAAAAACTCTGCAATACATTTTTTATTATCCTCTGTCCATCTGCCACTCCATACCGTTTTGCCATGCTCAATAAACACAAAGTAATTACAACATTTTGCAATCAATTCCGGATCATGAGTTATAATAAACAATGTTTTCCCCATATCGCTAAGCCTTTGCAAATTGTCAGCAACTTCCAGCATATGATGATAGTCCAGACCACTAGTCGGCTCGTCAAATACCAAAATTTCTTTGTCCGATGCAATTGCACTTCCTATTGCTACCCGTTGCTTTTGACCACCGGATAATGACATCGGATGCAGTTCTTTATACTCTAATAGATTCAAACTGCTAAGTATTTCCTCCGTTTGGTTTTTATCGGTCTGTTCGTCCTGCCCTTGCATACTGAGCATAATTTCATCAGACACGCTTTCCGTAAAAAGCTGATGATTTACATCCTGCATGACCATATAACACTTTTTGATTCGCTGCTTTGCTCCCAAAGTTTCTTTTCCGATTTGCAGCGTACCTTTTGCCGATTTCTCCAATCCACACAAACATTTTGCAAATGTGGTCTTTCCTGCTCCATTATCTCCAAGAATTCCTACAATCGCTCCTTGCGGAACGGACATTTTCGGTATATTCATTGCTTCTATCTTTCCATATGAGAACAAAAAATCTTTAACTTCAATGCAACTACCTCCTATAACCACATTCGGTATGTTGCTAAAGCGAGCTGGATGAAGAGAACGGAGCCCCATCGTCCGAAGCTGCTCTTCACTAAATTGTGCAAATGCAGTGGCAGACATATCCTTTTCAATCCGGCCATTTTTTAAGTAAATCACCCGGTCTGCAATATCCATCAAATAATAAAGCCTATGTTCTGCAATAATAACCGTCTTGCCCATCGATTTCCATTTTGCAACAATGTGCTTCAAATCAGCAATCGTAGCCACATCAAGATTCGAGGACGGTTCATCCAGCACGAAAATTTCCGGCTCCATAGCAGAAACAGATGCACACGCTATTTTCTGCTTTTCGCCGCCAGAAAGGGCGAACAAGCTACGGTCAAGCAACTTTTGTATTCTCAATTCTCCAGTAACCTGCCCAATCCGCCTATATATCTCTTCCTTTGGTAATCCGATGTTCTCACATCCAAAAGCAATTTCCCCAGTAGTATCCACATTAAAGAACTGGGAGCGTGGATTCTGAAATACAGAACCGACCACCTTTGAAAGCTCGTACAGCGGTGTTTTAGTTGTTTCCTTTCCGTTTACCAATACAATCCCATCCAGTTTTCCCTCATAGTATTCTGGTGTCAATCCATTAATCAATCGGGTAAGTGTTGTTTTACCGCAACCAGATTCTCCACAAAGCAAAACTATCTGTCCATCCGGGATTGTTAAGTTTAAATCATAAACACCGCTCTCTCGCTCTGTGCTTTGATAAGTAAAAGTGACATTTTGAAATTCAATCATAGATTTGCCACCTCCTACAAACAAGCCCACACCAGCAGACCAGCCGAAAGTACGGCAATAATGAGGTCATATACTGTAAAACCAATGTGTGCAATACTCGTTCTGTGATTTAATCCCCCTAACCCTCTGGTGAGTGCTGCCGCTGATAATTCATCCCCAATTTTGACAACAGACATCATCAACGGAATTACCCGGTATTCCAAAAGTGCAGTAGGATTTTGCCAGAACTTCTTTGTTCCAAACTGAATTTCACGCATCCGCATAGCGTCCGTAATAGCTGCCGATTCTTCCCCTAATGTTGGAATAAAACGAAAAACAACAGTAATCGGAATGATGAACGCCTCCGGAACATGCCATTTCTCCATAGCAGCCACAAATTCATCGGTGGATGTAGATTCAATAATGTAATAGCCCAACATAAAAATCGGGAATAAACGAATCACCATTGCAACTAGCAGCACAGAAACCATGTTCAGGATTGCCGGCAATACATACATCCCCTGCGTCAGCTTTGCTACAATTGCCAAAGCGAACAGCCCTCCATAAATGAGAGCCGTCCGCATTTGGCGATTAATCAATAGCAAGGTCAACGGGATTATCGCCACCACAGCATCCATCGCAAGATTCTCATATACAAAGAACATCAACATTGTAACAAACGCCATAAATAAGACTTTTGTACGCGGATCAAGATAAAAGCCTTTCTTTTTGGGTGGTTGATAAGCCTCGTACCGTTCCATTAGACAATACCTGCCCTTTCAAAATGTTTTTTCAACATCTTACGTCCAAGCAATGCTCCTAACAGAGAGCCAATGAATATAATTGCTATTGCGGCAATTCCCATCCATGAAGGCATATAATGGGCTAACTCGCTTGCATACTGTTCCCCCATAGATGCCTCTACCTGTGCCATATATGTATCTGCCATCACCCACATTGGAGCCTGACAACCGATCATACCGCAGGAGAACAACCAATAACCAATCACATCCACTTTAAAGTTCTTATATTTTCCCGCCTTTAATACCAAATCAGCAATCAGTCCAAATACAACGTAACCTACTATTGCTGTCCATGTATATCCCATAAAGAACCAAAAAACGCCACAAATCACAGACATAATTGTAACCATACCAAATTTCTCAGTCTTTGTCAGAAACAACATAAATGGGATTCCAGAAATCAGCGGAATCAATACATACAAGAACGGATAAAGCACCGGAATTGCATTGAGCATACCTACAACGAAAAAGAATACGATGTAGATAGCGGTATAAATACCGACATTGATAAGGTCTTTCGCTTTGAGCTTTTTATTTGTTTCCATTTTAGAGAACCCTCCTTAAAATTTGTTGTTTATCTATTTGACTGCTGCAAAACAGTACAAATCCTGTTTAGTTGCCGGCATTCAGCTTCCAGCCGATTGTCTCCTTGCGCCCAAGTACAAAATCAGCATAAATGCCCTGCTGTTTAATCAAATCGTCATGTTTACCCTGCTGCACGATTTTTCCGTTATCCACCACCAGTATCTGGTCTGCATTCCGCACAGTTTTCAGCCTGTGTGCAATCATAATGATTGTTTTATCCTTTGTCAGTTCCTCAATGGCTTTCTGCAGGCGATCCTCGTTCTCAGGGTCTACATTTGCAGTTGCTTCATCTAAAATAACGATAGGTGCATCTTTTAACATAGCCCTTGCAATGCTGAGCCTTTGCTTTTCACCTCCGGAAAGAGAAGCTCCGCCCTCACCGATAACCGTATTGTAACCGTCAGGAAGCGCCTCGATAAAATCATCACAGCAGGCTCTTTTTGCTGCCGCAACAACTTCGGCATGGGTAGCCTCCGGTCTGCCAAACTTAATGTTATTTTCAATCGTATCTGCAAAAAGATAGACATTCTGGAACACCATGCTAATCTGCTCCATCAGGGATTCCAGCGTGTAATCCCTCACATCTTTTCCGCCAATTTTAACCGAGCCGCTATTTACATCCCAAAACCGGGCAATCAGGTTACAAAGCGTTGTTTTGCCGGAACCAGAGGGACCGATCACTGCGGTAGTGGTTTTGTCTGGAATCTGCAAGTTGATTCCATGAAGAATTTCTTTGCTTTCATAGGAGAAATGCACATCATCAAATACAATGTCATGTTTCTTCACAGCAAGTGCTTTGCCGCTTTCGTCCATCTGCTCCATGTCCTCTGTCTGTAATGTTCTTTCGATGCTACTGTCTGCCAGACGCAGCATGGAAATACCCATTCCGAACAGCTTGATCTGCCCAAACACCAGAAATGACATAATAATCACCATCAAAGTATTAACTAATGTCATTGTTCCATTTATCCAGAACACAACCGCTGCCAGCATCATGCCGATACCCGCAATCTGCAATACAAGCTCCTGAAAAATCGTGTAAGGCGTCATAAGCTGCTCCATACCAAGATTGCTTTTCCGGTTATATTCCAGCGCATCCTGAAGATTTTTATCGCCCCGCCCACTCAGGTTAAAAGACTTGATAACGCCCATTCCCTGCACATATTCCAGAACAGTTTCAACAAGAGCCGTTTGAGATTTTTGCGAGTTAGGCGCAATGACAGCAGATTTTTTCTCCATAGAAGATACAACCAGCAGATACACGATGATTCCTGCTGCGGCAATCAGCCCGATCCTCCAGTCAAAAATTAAAATCATTATAGTAAACACAACCGTTCCTATAACGCCGCCTAAAATATTTACCAATGTCATAGGAACCAGATTTTCAATATTGCCAAGTACCGTTGTACATACTCCAGTTACCTCGCCCAAACTGTTCTCGTTAAAAAATCCCATAGGCACACTTTTTAGGCGGTTCCCAATAGAAACCCTCCGGTTAGCTGCCATGAAATAGCCGGCGTGTGTCTGCTGTAATTTTGAGAAACGGCTGGTAACTGCATTTCCAATAATGCTGACGACCATAAAGGCAAGGGAAATCCAGACAGTTTTCATATCCTTATCTCCGTTTGTCAGTGCCATTACCACAAAGTAAATTGCACCAATCTCAAACATATGGAAAACAGCGTTCAGAAAACTTACCGCCACGGATTTATTGATATTGCCTCTTTCCTCACCGGAAAACTCCCATATTTTTTTGAATGTACCAATCATGCCACGTCACCGTCCTTTGCTCCAATATGCGCCTGCCACATGGATTCATACAACGGGCAGCTTTCCCTAAGTTCCTCATGCCTGCCGCTCGCCATTATTCTGCCATCCTTAACTACCACAATTTTATCTGCGTCCTTAATGGTTGACAGCCTGTGTGCAATAACAATTACCGTTTTTCCTTTTACAAGTTTTGCAATGGCTTCCTGTATGACCGCTTCATTTTCCGGGTCTATGTATGCCGTGGCTTCATCCAGAATGACTATCGGAGCATCTTTCAGCATCGCCCTTGCAATGGCAATCCGCTGACGTTCTCCGCCGGAAAGATGCGCCCCTCCGCTACCTACCTTTGTGTCATAACCCTTTTCAAGTTCACGGATAAACCCGTCACAGCCTGCCGCCCTGCAAGCAGCCTCTATCTCTGCATCTGTGGCCGACATTCTTCCCATGCGGATATTTTCACGGACAGTTTCATCAAACAGAAAATTATCCTGAGATACAAAAGCCGCCTGATCATACAACTGCTTCAGAGGAATTTTCTTTTCATCCACGCCGCCTATTGTCACTGTTCCGCTTTGCACATCCCAAAAACCTGCTATCAGCTTTGCAATAGTTGACTTGCCTGAACCGGACGGACCTACCAGAGCCGTCATGGTTCCAGCCGGAATTGCAAGGCTCACATCGTGAAGTATTTCTTTATCTCCGTGATACCCGAAAGACACATGGGAAAGCCCTATATCCATCTTTCCAAATGTGACGGTTTTTTCTTCATGCTGTTGTTCCTCTGCAAGAAGAACTTCATCCACCGATTCCACCGTTGTTCCCACTTGTGCAAGCGTATCCACAAAATTCATAGCAGCCATCAATGGCCCCGTAATACCTAAAGCCAAAATGACGGTTGTAATAAATACTTCTGCTGACAAACTTCCCCCACGGTAAAAAACAAAACCGACGGGGAGAATCGTAATCAATGTGGCAGGTACAATCGAGTAAGCCATCGACATACCAAACTGGCTTTTTTTCATCCAGTTATAGTAATATTTCGCATTGGCTTTCACTCTGTCTGAAAATTTGGCATATGAACTTTTTCCCTGGTTAAATGCCTTAATTACCTCAATGCCGTTAATGTATTCTACAATCGTTTCATTCATTTCCTTTGTTGTTCCGACAGCTCCCTCATAGTCCTTACTGTAAGAACCCATGACCGTCATTAGGAAAACCATGCCTGCCGGAATGGAAACAAGCGACAGGAGCGCCATGCGCCAGTCAAGGATAAACAGGTAAACAATAATCAGTATCGGCCCTGCTATATTTGCCGTCAGCTCCGGAAACAAATGCGCCAGTGTTGTTTCCATACCGTCCACCTGATCCACAATAAGCTGTTTCATCTTCCCACTGGACATATCTGTCACTGTTCCAAGAGGGAGTTTCGGCAGTTTTGCCAATATTTTTTTGCGGATAGTTTTTAAAACGGAAAAGGTTGCCTTATGTGATATGGACAGCGCCAAGGTATAAAGCAGTGTCCGCACTAAATAGCCTGCCATCCCAATGCACAGCCATTTGAAGTACAATGACATATCCCTATTTCCTTCAAGCAGATTCACAATCATCTGCGCCGCAGCAAAGTATGGAAGCATCCCGCCTAAGACACCGAGAAATGCGCTGATAACCGCACAAATCAGTCCTGAATGCTGCGATTTTCCAAGCTCCCAAACACGGAGTAATGGATTTTGTTTTTGCATATAGGTTCCTCCTTGATAAGTTAGATTTCGCTAACCATATATTAAAAAAATATAGTAGCCAATAAGAAGATAACAAAGTGTGCTAACAAAAATCGCAAACTAAGTTATCTATCAGGCAAAAAAGTGTGGCCTTTTATTCAAAGACCATGCACTTTCCGCCAACCGGCTGTAATAAACTCTGCCAGTGTATGCGTTGCCTGAATTGCTTCTTCTTTCGTGTAGTCATGCAGGACTGTTTCAAAGATACAGGAGTAATAAGCATGATTCAACATATGCAGCTCTTTCAGTCCAAGCCGTTTATATTTAATTCCCTTTTCTTCAAGAACATCGTACATTTTCAACGTGTCCTGAACTTCTTTTTCTACCATCCAGTCAGTAAAGTCAACATATTTTGTTCCATCCGCACAATGCAGAAGAAGTTTGAACGAATCAAAGTGGCTGAAAATAAATTCAATAAACTCGACCATTGTTTCAACCGAAACATTCCACAAATCAGTCATGTTGTCAACAGATATATAATCAAAGCATCGCTCTCCTGCAGCATCATACCTTTTACGAATCCCCTCGACAGCAGGCTCAACCAATGCCGAGAACAATGCCGCCTTATCTTCAAAGTGCCGATAGTATGCTCCAGTCGTAATCCCCGCACCCTTGCAAAGCTCCCGAAGATTTGTGCGTTCATAGCCATTTTTAAGGAATAGCTGCTTTCCACTTTCTAAAATCTTCTCATGGGTAGTCTCATAAGTGCCAACTGCCATTTATTCACCTCCTTGATGCGCCTGTGTGCTAACATAGTTATCATTATAATTATCCCCACTTTTTTTGTCAATAGTTTTTTCTATAAATTTGAAAATTAAATCTGCTATATTTCTCCAATCCGGATCAAGCATCATATCATGACATACACTATCTACAATCTTCAACTCCGCGGTGTGTATTTTAGCGTTGTCTTTAACTGCCTGCAGAATTACACATTGGTCATTATATGATCCAATTACCAGGGTTGGAATTTTTCTAACATATATAGAGAATTTTTTTTGACGTTTCATCATGGCATACTCAACCTTTTTTGACTCTTTATCTAATAATGACATATAGTATTCTTTTCGTTCTGAATCTAACCTTTCTGAAAAAAGAATATACTCCAAATTATTTTTTCTCTGCTTTTTACTCATCTGTAGTAATTGTAAAAAATTATTTCTTACTGGCATTGGTGTAATTAAAACAACTGACTGTATTGAAGAGTATATTTCTTCCAAGCACATCTGTGCGATTCTGCATCCCAATGAATGTGCTATCAAGATAATTTTTCCATCAATCATATCTATATGATACGATTCACGCCAGTATAAGAAATCTGCGAATAATATATACACATAAAAATGATAATTGTCGCCGCCGGCAGAGTTAACAGCACAGTAAACAATTTATTTTCAATCGTCTGGTAATTTTTCTTTCTCGTGATCTGGTTAACACATTTTACTAATAAAAATGTAATTGTGCTCATCAACAAAAGTGACAGCAACTTTTCCAACTCTGAATGAAAGTTATTTTCTGTCCCGGTTACTCCATAAGCCCCTGTAATTACAGCAAACAAAAACTCAGGTACTATAGCCAGCATATAATAGCAACAGGCCAAAATAATTTTCTTCCATACACTTCCTTGGAAAATGACAATAGAGGCAATAGTATAGCTGACAGGAATCATCATAATATTGATAAACGTAGACTCTATATGATTCACACTAAGAATAACCAATGCCGTTACGCCATATATTAGAATCCTTTTCCAACAGGTTTTAATCCTATATGGGAACATATTCTTACCGAAATCATTCAGCATAAACATTTGAAAACTGCCAATCAAAGCATCACTTAGCAAACTCATCAGATCAACCATTCCTTTCCCTCAGATATTCAAACAGTGCCTCGGTAAACTCTTCTTTCTTTGCTCTTGAAACATTCAGTTCTATTCCGCATTTCAACCGTAGTACGCCTTTTTCTAACCCTTCTACTTTTCCCAAATTAACAATGTAACTATAATGCGCCTGTGCAAATCCCTGATCTTTTAGCTGTTCACATAATTCTCCAAACGCTTCTCTGCACCGAACTGTCTCTTTTTCTTGCTCTTTCACAATGGTTATCTCACATCCTCTTTTGGCTCTGGAAACATATAAGATATTTTCCACATGTATGCGTATTATCTTCCCCGCCGATGTCACCGTTACCGCATAGTCATTCAGAAAGCGTCTCTTTACCTCAGTCATAATAGCTGCAATTTCCCGGCGTAAGCTGGTATCGTGTAAGTCCTTCATAATATACCGGAAGGGCTGCCCAAAATTAATACTGTCCACTGTCGGCTCAAAATAACTGGAACAGAAAATTAAAACTCCATCTTTGTTATAATTTCTCAATTTTAATGCTGTTTGGTTTCCATCCAGCCCCGGCATACGGATATCTATAAAGACCAATTCGTGGAGAATATCCGTATGTTTCAAAAGTTCATTTCCAGATTCGTATTCATAAAATCTGATTTCATTTTCAGGCAAACTATTTTCATGCTCTACAATCTCCCTGATCGTTTTTCTATATCTTTTATCATCATCGCAAATAGCTATCTTATACATAATCCTTCCTTTTGTTAGTTGCATCTAACCTCATTCCATAAAAAAACCATCCCGCAGAATTTTGCCATGAGATTATCTCTTACTTCTATAACTCCGGTTCCAACTCTGCAAAGATGGAATCTCCAAAAAATTCTGGTATTGTGATTTCTAATCCATCACACAACTTCTTGATTGTAACTACGCCTACATTCTTACTCTGCCCGTACAAAATATTCTTCAGCGTTGATGGCGGAACACCAGACCGTATCGCCGCCTCATTCACGGTAATATCCTTTTGCCTTATCAATTCTTCAAGACGATATATAACTGCTGTTTTCATATCCATGATTTCTACCACCTTTTCTCTATTCTATATAAATTGCCCGTAAAAGGTCGCCCATATATAGTCTTTTTGAACAAAGATACCTCTTTGTAAGCTTTGTATACTTTCGTGGTAGATAATTCAGCATTTTTACCAAAACAAAAAAAGCCGAAAGCCACATTGTTATCCGTGACCTCCGACTCCTTTCTATCTCATACTACACCGTCCTTACATCCAAATCAGCCCCTCTCTCTGGTTTATCTTTTCCCTGTTTTTCCTGGATAATTCTCTTATTGATTTCCAATCGTTCATGGATTGACGGTTTTCTCTCTTTTCCTGGCATTGCCTTTTTCTGTGCTACTGCCTTTCTTTCAGCTTTCCCTGCGTCCTTAACTGCTATATTTGTTTCAACGCCAGTTCTTGGCACAGCTTCTCTGCTCTCATTTTTCTCTGCTACCTGCTGTTCTCGTCTCTCCTTCACACCCTTTTCTTCCAGACTGCAAAAGCTCTGCAAATATGGCAACACATGATTCTGCATATCTGTCAGATCTTCCATATACTTCTGGTACTCTTCATTGCCTTTTCCTTGCTGATAGCTGATCCAGCTTTCATCTGTCAGTTTCATTTCATTCTGCATCTTTAACTGACTGATGATACCGCCGTTTCCGGTACCAATCTCTATCTTACCCTGAAAATGGTGCAGCATTTTGTCACCTTTCTCAGCATAATATACGGTAAAAAACATCTGAGCCGTTGTCGTTGGTTTATTGATTTTGGGATTTCTGTCAGCATACCATGCTTTGTCCTGTTCTGCGGTCTTGGAATCCAAATCCGATAACTTCTGGCATCGTGGATTCATGAACTCACTTTTCTCACAGTAATTGACATACACCATCGGCTCCATATCTTTCGGAAGTTCCGGTTCGTAGGACTTCAATCGTTCGATCAATACTCCGGCACGGACGGACAAATCACATTCTTCCTCTACAATGTCCTTCAAATAAGAAATATAAGAATGTGTATTGCCACTCTGCAAATCCAACATCACCTCTTGTACCGTATTTTCTCCGATTTCCACATTATCCCGATACTCATACGGATCAAAAGCTTCTGCAATCTCATCCAGTGCCTCTGCCAGCTGTTCTGTGGTCATCTTCTCTGGATACATTGCTTCTCGAACATCCCTCATCGGTACATACTTATAGTCCGGCAATGCTTCATGAATTTTCTCAATCCCTTCCCGTACCAGTGCAAGTTCTCCATAAAATCGAACATCGTCCATCAGATTTCCAAGTACTGTATTTCCTTTTACGATTGCAAATTCAGCATCATCATAGTAACTGTCTTCCGGATCACGATAGATAATCCCCATACTACATACTCGATAGGCATTTTCAGGATTCTCCCTATATTTTTCATAGACCATAGCAATCTGATTAACATCGGTACTTTTTTCATAAGCTCCCATATCATGGAACTCATCGCATTCTGCAGCAAAGTATTCCAGATACGGTTCTTTCTTCGGTGGCATATTGTTGAGGACGTTATCAATCATGTTGTAATTTGCCTCTTCCAGTTCTTCTACCTTTGCCAATGGCTTATATTCGCCCTGGCTTTTCTGGATCTCTGCCATTACAACCTCATTCATTTCTTCTACTTTTTCCATCAACTGATCATAATCCCCACGGATGCGTTCTCCAGTCCAGCCTTCGTCTTCCAGAAGTTCCTCTGCCGCTTCTTCAATAGAAATTTCATCGTTTTCATAGACGCCACCATCCATCAATCGGAATTCTTCATCATAGAAAGAATAATCATACCCTTCCTCTGTGACCTGGATTGCAAAATATCGCTCACCTACCTGATATGCCAGTTCTTCCATCGAATGTTCTTCTAAATCAAGGAAGTTATCCAATTCCTGAAAACTAATGCTGTCCACAAAATGAGCTGTCACTTTTTCCCTGTTGTTCAAAACCACTATATCGCTCACTGACAATGAATGTCCCCGAAAGTCCTCTGGGCGATGGATGTTAAACCGTTCAAAGATATCCTCTAACGAAACATCCCCCTGTAACTCTCCCACATAGACCAGTTCATAATCTTCTTTTTTAATCTGCATTCCATGATTTTCAATAAAGCTCATATTCATAAACGCATAATTCTCACCCGGAGAACCATCTTTAATCTGATAAATGCCAAAGGTTCGCCTTGTTCCTAACAACAGGTTTGCCTCTTTCAAAGACTGAATCTGCGGATATTTTTGCATTTCCCATTCCAGATTACGAAAACGCTCCCGTTCTGTCATAGACATCTGATAATGCTCCGGTCCTCGTTCAATTTCCATGCGTTCCGTGACATAGATTGGTGATGAAAAATTAGTGATCAGATAGATATCTGCTCCGGCATCGTATAATTTCAGTGCTTCTTCCTGCTCAATGACACTCATAGGCTCCTGAAATGCTCCAAAATCTTCATCTGCATAATCCAGATCCTGATCTCTTATCCGTTCCCACATCTGTAATTCCATGCCAAACAGACCTTCATGTGCCTGTATCATTTCTTTGCTTGCATATTCTCCCTTGCCGCCATCGCTACCCAGGCAATAAATCTTAGAACCCATTCTGTGATAGTCCAAAGCTGCTTCTTTTCTGAGCGGTACCATATCCTCTGCTGTATATCCATAATCACGTAATTCAAGCTTGCCTATGGTTGGATCTGGTAAGTCCTGAATATCCATTTTTGCATCATCCAGAAGCTCCTCTACTTTATCTCCATCTGCCTGATTGATTGCATCTGTCAGATTTCTTACCAACGTCCTTACTTTCTCTTCCTCGCCAATCAGATTTGCATATTCAAAAATCTGTTCTTTTACATCTGTTGGAAATTCTATGCCTCTACGCTCTGCCTGAGCGATCCGTTCCTGCGTATATTCCTGCATTTTCTTTGTTTCTCTACCTGTTATCCTGTTTCTTGCCATATAAACTCCTCCTGTATTCTGAAAGATGGCATAACCCACAGAACATTCTTTCTGTCAGATTATGCCATCTTCCTTGTTTTCTTATTCCAGACCGAAATCCCGTTTTCTGGTTTCCTTGCCAGTTTCACTTTCCCGCTGGCTCTTTTCTTTATAAATCTGCAGTTTCTCATGGATAGAACCTCGTGCCGGTCTTTCTTCTTTCTCTTTTGATTCCGACTGCTCTGTTTCTGTATCTTCCCGTTCATCCATATTGAGAAGTGCATTTAATTCTGACAGTCGCTCCAGTTTTTGGTTCAGTTCCTCTTCTTTTGGAAATGGCTTCCCGACTTCCTCTTTGGCATTTGTCATCTGCTCCTGTACCGTTTCCAGCCGTTGTTCTGCTTCTGCTAGTTTCTCCGGATAACTTTCTAAAAGATTATTGATACGAGTGATATTTCCCAGGGCATCTGCCCCCAACCGAACTTTAGCTACCAATTCATGCTTTACAGACAGGATAAACTCTTTGCTCCAGCTGTCGAATTGGATTCTCATGTTGAATCCCTGATAGCTTCCAATGTCCATAGCTGCATCTACAGACTTAATGTCTTTGCAGACCGCCAGAAGTGCCGTACCTGCCTCTTTCTTTTCTGTGAACACTTTACCACTGATTTCCATAGAAAACTGCTCTGGATCTGTGATTTTATGCTCAGAAAAATGAGCGATGTCTGCCTTGTAGCTGTCAATGATCTCTGTCAGTTTTGCAATCTGTTGCGGAAAATTCCTTACAATATCATCTTCCAAACGATACTGGTTATTCATGTGATTGGCTTTTAAAAGTTTCAGCTTTGCCACATCCACGTCCAGTGCCATCTTCTCCTTTACTGCTGGATTTCCAGTTGCCAGTGCTTTAACCTCTGCATAGGAAAGTGCCGCTTCGTCCACATCTTCGCAGCTTCTGACCGGTGCTTTGCTGGTCATGATCTGGGAAATGAATTTCTGCTTATTCTCAATCAACTGCCACATATAACTGTCGAATGTGGATTCTGTCACATACCGGAAGATATGAACCTTTTTATTATGGTTTCCCTGACGGATAATACGTCCTTCCCTCTGTTCCAAGTCAGACGGTTTCCAGCCAATATCCAAATGATGCAGGGCAATCAGACGGTCCTGCACATTGGTTCCAGCACCCATTTTTGCTGTCGAACCAATCAAAAAACGAACCTGTCCGGATTTTACTTTTCCAAACAACTCCGTCTTTTTTGCTTCTGTATTTGCATCATGAATAAACGCAATCTCTTTTTCCGGTACACCTTTCTCTATCAGCTTCTGCTTCAAGTCATCATAAACATTGAAACTGCCATCGCCTTTCGGTGTGCTCAAATCACAGAAAATCAACTGTGCGGATTTCTGTGCTGCAGTATCTTTCCAGATTTCATAACTTTTCTCTGCACAGACTGCTATTTTGCTTTCTGGATTATCTGGCAATAGTTCGTTCACTAAACGCTGATCCAGTGCTAACTTCCTTCCGTCATTGGTAATTTTCAGCATATTATCAACCGAGGCATCTACTCCACCGTTTCTAACAACTTCTGCACGTTCTCCAAGGCTTTCTACGATTTCTTTCTGCTGTTCCGTTGGTTTCAGCACCACTGTTTCATATTCCGCTTCCGGCACAGGAAGCTTTAATTGATCGGAAGTCTTGATATCTGCAATCTCCTTGAACATATTCATCAGTTCCGGAATATTATAAAACCGTGCAAATCTGGACTTTGCACGATATCCTGTTCCTTCCGGTGCAAGTTCAATGCTCGTGACAACTTCGCCAAAAGTAGAGGCCCAGGAATCAAACAATCCAAGTCCCATATTCTGCAGTTTGCTGTTCTGCAGATACCGCTGCATAACATATAATTCCGTCATGCTGTTGCTGATTGGTGTGCCTGTAGCAAAAGTAATGCCTTTTCCTCCGGTAATTTCATCCAGATACTGACATTTATTGAACATATCTGCGGACTTCTGTGCTTCGTTCTGTGCAATCCCGGCTACATTTCTCATTTTTGTATAGAGAAACGCATTTTTATAGCTGTGTGCTTCATCTACATACAAATGATCCACGCCCAGTTCTTCAAACGTAACTACCTGATCTTTCTTCTCTTTCTGATTCAGTTTTTCCAGCCTTGTCTGCAGTGTCTTTCTGGTCTTTTCAATCTGTTTGACGGTATAACGCCCGCCGTCCTGTTCATACCTTGCACTCTGGATTGCCATTTCCAGATCATCAATCTGCTTCCGTAACATAGCTTCCTGTCTCTCATCAGAGATTGGAATACGCTCAAACTGGGAATGTCCAATGATAATGGCATCATAATTCCCCATAGCAATTCTGGCACAGAACTTCTTTCGGTTTGCTGGTTCAAAATCTTTCTTGGTTGCAACCAGGATATTGGCTCCCGGATATAACTGTAGGAATTCTGCACCCCACTGCTCCGTCAAATGGTTTGGCACGACAAAGAGATTCTTCTGTGATAATCCCAGTCTTTTACTTTCCATTGCCGCCGCTACCATTTCGTAGGTCTTCCCAGCTCCTACTACATGTGCCAGAAGTACATTGTCTCCGTAAAGCTGGTGTGCAACTGCATTTTTCTGGTGCGGACGAAGTTCTATTTCCGGATTCATTCCTGGGAAAGTCAAATGACTGCCATCATATTCACGGGGACGGATGCTGTTAAATCGTTCATTGTACACCTTTACCAATCGTTCACGCCTCTGCTGATCTTTAAAAATCCAGTCTTTAAATGCTGCTTTCATTGCATCCTGCTTCTGTGATGCCAGCATGGTCTCTTTCTTATTGAGGATACGGATCTCATCACCATTTTCATTGACACTCTTATCATAGATGCGTACATCTTTCAGGTTCAGGGTATCTTCCAGAATCTTATAGGCATTTGCTCTCTCAGTTCCATACGTTGCATAGGCAAACGCATTTTTGGGACTGTCGGCATTCTTTCCTGTAATCCTCCACTCTCCATTTACCTCAGAGAATTTTACCTGTATTTCCTTCTGTGCAAGATACCGTGGCGTATGAAGCAGTTCCGTCATAAAATCCTGATAATCTGAAGGTTCAATCCAAGTAGCTCCAACACGCACCTCAATTTCGGATGCTTCCAGATTTCTCGGCTGAACTGCCTCCAATGCACGAACATTCGGTGTAAATTCCGGGTGACTCTCGACAAAGGTTCTCGCAGTGTTTAATTTATCCCTGACATTTCCGGACAGATATTCATCTCCGCTTTCCCACTGGTCTGTCAGTGGATTCTTAAAGATAACTCCTACCAGTTCTTCTGTGATTTTCTCTTCGGTCTTTCCGGTCAGCTTTGCCATATATGGGAGATCTACTTTAGCCCTTTCATTTAAAGACAGAGCAAGTGCTTCTGTGGCTGTTTCCACACTTGTCACAGCAACCGCCTTTTTGATGGTTCGTTTGGTGAACATGTCCGCTTTCCGCTTCAATGTTCCATCTTCATTCAAGTCTTCCAGGGAACACAGCAGACAATAAGAAGAGTCATCAGAAAATGCCCGTTTATTAGCATTACTTCCAATAACTCCATACTTTGCTGTGTAGGTATCATACACCTGATTCAGTTTTTCCTGCTGTTTTTGGATTTCTTCGTCTGTGACAAATTCTTCCATCTGCATGGCGATCAGCTCACGAACGGTATCACGGATTGCAACCATGCCTTTTACACGTTCTGCAGTGGCTGCAGGCATTTTCACCTGATTCATCAAAGAGTTGACACGGTAATATACCTGATCATCTACCACCGTATAGCTGTAATTTCTAACATTCGGATCAGCCGGAATACTCTCTGGCATCTCATCCAGTTCTGTTTCCACATCTACTGCCGGTACCATGCTTCCCTTGATGTGTTTCACAGCTTCTTGTAACTGTAATTCCAAATCAGCTCCTTCCATTGGAGCACAGGTTGTTTCCATACCATACGGACCGGACACTTCTTTCATCTCACCCAGAATCATTTCCGGATGCTGAACAAAATACTGATTGACCGTAATTCCATTGACATCACTATCCAGATTTATCCATTCCGGCATTTCTTTCGTAAGGCTTTCCCTCTTTTGGAAAAACAAGATATCAGCACTGACTTCTGTTCCCGCATTTGCCTTAAAAGCTGTGTTCGGCAGTCGGATTGCTCCCAACAGATCTGCCCGCTCTGCCAGATATTTCCGGACTTCCGGTGACGCCTTATCCATAGTTCCCTTTGTTGTGATCAGTGCCGCCACACCACCTGGACGTAACTGATCTATCGTCTTGGCGAGAAAGTAATCATGGATCATGAAATTGTAGCGATCATACTGACGGTCATTGACCTTGTATGCACCAAATGGCACATTTCCAATCGCCACATCAAAAAAATCATTAGGATAATCTGTCTTCTCAAAACCTTTGATCTGAATATTGGCATTTGGATAGAGTAGCTTTGCAATTCTGCCACTGATGCTGTCCAATTCCACGCCATAAAGTTTGGACTGGTTTAGATTCTCTGGAAGCATTCCAAAAAAGTTTCCGACTCCCATAGATGGCTCCAGGATATTTCCTTTTGTAAATCCCAGATTCTCCAGCACCTGATACATACTTTCAATCACAATCGGCTGCGTATAATGAGCATTTAAGGTGGAAGCTCTGGCTGCAGCATATTCCTCTGGTGTAAGAACAGTCTTTAATTCCAGATATTCTGTCTCCCATGCAGCTTTTGTCTCATCAAATGCATCTGCAAGACCTCCCCAGCCGACGTACCTGGATAAGATTTCCTGTTCTTCCGGCGTTGCATTGCGATTCTCATCCTCACATTTCTTTAACAGCTGAATAGCCATGATATTTGCTCGGAATTTCTCCTTCGGTGTTCCCTGTCCAAGTTCATCATCTGTGATGCGGAAGTTCGTTGCTTGAATCGGTTCTGCTATTCCGTTAATCTCTTCCAAAGATTCTTTTTCTTCCGATACCTCAGCTTCTCCCGATAATTCTTTTTCTTTTTTATCATAATCTGTCCACACACGTTGAGAAATAGCAGTAAAATACGAGGACTCTTCCTCCATAATTTCTTCCCTGATTTCCCGTAATTCATCTAAGGTATCCGCATTTACTGTTTTGTTGTGATAATGATAATAAAGTACTTCTTGTCCGAGTTTTACATCCAGACGTTCCAATTCTTGTGTTGACATTCGATTCCAAATATCATCTTTTTCCGTATGAATCGTGAAACCTTCTCCATCATCATGATATTCTAATGTATATTGAAGTCGATTCGCTTCTCCCTTAACTTTACAATCAAAATCATGGATTGTTGTTCTGGTACCGGACATATATTCTGAATCAACTAATTGCAAATCAGTTATATCTTCAGCGGTCAAAGTATCCTGCTCCAGCTGTTCTCCTAACATCTGCTGTGCTTCTTCAAGATCTGCCTGTCTTTGCTCTTCCTGACGCTCTTCGTACTTTTCCATTTCTTCCGGTGACAAATAATCATCTGTGCGGATTAACTGGCGGACACGTTCTGCAACTTTGTTCCACTTTAATAAAACTTCTACCTCTGGACTGCCAATCTTCCCTTTTGCAAGTTTTAATCCTTTTGCATCGTGGGATGCGTCGGAAGCATCTGCTCCTGGTATTCCTGGTGAAGAACCACCTGTTCCATATTCATTTTTCAGGAACTCAGCTGCATCTTTCATATCATGGTGCTCCATGAAATACTCATAAATTCTGTTACGTCCTCCAGCTGTAATGCCGCCTCTTCTCAGGACGGCATCTATCTCGTCTTGTGTAATAAAGGAAAGTGCAGGACGTTCGACTGTAAATTTCTGGTCTACCCAGGAACGCTCCCTCTGTAAATCTTGAAAACGCTGAAAATATTCCGGATTATGCTGAATCTCCCAGCGGTAATAATCTCCCGGATTCTCATCCATATATTTCTGCAGCCATTCAAAACGATAGACAATCGCATCTGCTTTCTCTTGATCTGTCCATGCTCCACTCACTACATCCTGCCAGTCTGAATATGATTGGTTCTTTTCCCAGTTTCTGCAGGTATCCCGAAAATGGAGTGCAAGAAGATTGGTCATTTCTTCCTGCTCCTGTTCAATGGCATTATTGGAAATCAAATTATCCACGTAATTTCCATCCTCATACATATCCCGAATTCTGTTCGCTGCTTCTTCCCACGTAACCATGCGGTCAAAGTTTCTTCTGGCAGAGTCCCCTCGCCGGATACGGATACCATCATTGTCATACCAGATACTGATTTTCTGACCATCTATGGTAAATCCTTTGCCACCAGTTCCATATTCATCTTTCAGAAAACTCCGCATTTCTTCATTATCCAGACCTTCAATCAGTCTTGCTGTAATATGAAACAGTGTATTTTTCTGTCCGCTTCCCGTGCGGAGAATATCATTTACCACTTCATCGGAAATAAGAAAAGCGGCTGGCTGTTCCAATGCAGCTGCCGCTTTCCTTATTTCTCCTAACTGTTCCTCTTCTGTTGGGAACAGTCTTAACTGTAAATAATCTCCTGAATCACCAGCTCCTCTGCCTGTGCCTTGATCTGGTTCATGTGTCTGGTCCATGCCATCCCGTCTGCCATTTTGTCCGGTGCCGGATCTTTCTCCAGAAGTTCGTTCATCAGGTTGTCTACTCTCTGCCTTGCCTGACTGTCGATCTCCATCAGGTGACTGTCCAGACGGTTCTGCAGTGTCAGAATGTTGAACCTGGCTACCTTGTGGTTTCTCAGATACTCTTTCCTCATCATTCCGTACTTCCCGATGGTTCCTCTCGTCTCTTCTAGGCTGATATCTGGAATCTGATACTCTCCGTTCTGGCTGTAACTGATCTCTCTCATAGTCTGTTTCCTCCTTTTTTTCTTCTCTATCTTCTGTGTTATCTGTATTGCTTTCACGAATTAACGTGTTGAATTCATTATAAGCTACTTCTTTTTCTTTTGCAACCGTTTTCAGGTCATTTTCCAGATCATTCAGAACATATCGTCCAATCTGCATCAGGACTGGTCTGCTGATCTCGTTGACTGCACTTCCCAGATGTCCTAATACTTTCAGCTGATTGAAGTCCGTAATATGCCGAAAATCCTCTGCATCCAGATATTCCTGTGCATCCAGCCCACATCGGTTTAGTAATACATACCAGACACTATTGGTCATCAGTTCCCGGAATTCTACTTCCTGATTCTGTTCGTCCAGTTCTTCCAAAAATGTCCCTGTTACATCCAGTCTCAGTTCTTCCAATGCATCTGGAAGCCATTCCTGCATACTCTCCTTCGCTGCCTGATGCAGACTTTCAGCAAGTCCTCCTTCTATATCTTCCAGTGATAACTGCTCCTGCAGATAATCTGCCACCAGCTGTTCTCCTTCCACCGGAAGATTCCATAACTGAGGATCCTTTCCAAGATTCCGCACTTTATAAGTGTCCTGCACATCAAATACATAACGAAGTTTTGTTTTCGGTCCGGAAGTATTGTCAATCAAGGCAATCCCCTTAGATCCCTTTTTGATCCAGCGGTACATCTTCTGATTCCAGATTTCCATGGATGCTACGGCAGTTGCTTCCGGCCGCTGTGCATAAATTAAAAGCTGTTCTGGAAAAGTGTATTTGTACAGTCTGGATGCCGTGTTTAGGAACCGCATCCATTCCTGCGGACTGGCAGCTACATCTTTTGCCACCTCTTCCGTCAGCTGTTCCATTGCATATAATTTATTTGCCATGTGCTACTCCTTTTCATAAAATAAGGGACTGCTTGGCACAGTCCCCTTAAAATCATCATTGTTACTCTTTATAATGCTGTGGCAAGATCTTTTGACTTATTCTTTGGCACTTTGTCTGACTCTTTTGCCTTGATTTCTGCCTTAGCTTTCTCCAATCTTCCATGGATTCCACCTTTTACTTCCGCTTTTTCAGCTGCTTTTTCTTTCTCCAGACGTGCTTCCCTGCGCTCAGCATTTTCCATTACTGCTGTCTTTTTATCACAGAACTGAACCTTATCAGAAAGCTGTTCCTGTCTTTCCACCTGTGTCTCATTGACTTCCTGTACCATCGCATTTAATTCTGGAACCTGAAAAATTCCGTTATCAGGGAGAATCAACACTTCATGAACGGAAGATGGGATGACAAAGTAATCACTTCCCAAACATTCCCCAATCTGTTTACGAATATCTTCCTGCAGTAACAGGGAAGCCCCATTCATCTTAGATTCATTGGTAAGGCAGAACATTGGATTCTCCACAGTTTCCATATCCAGTTTTTCATTCAAAAGATTCTTTGGTGTTCCTCCAAAAATCATGGATTCGACAATCTGTGTCATATCCACCAATTGCACACCTCTGTTCTTATCTGCCATCATCGCATCTGCCTGAATCTGTTCGACAGATACTCCCCATTCATTCATCAGAGAAACAGTTACTGGAATACTGCTGATTCCCTCTCCATTTTCCTCCAGGTTTACTGCATAATAAGCTGCAAAATCTCCGTGTTCTGTGACTACTTTATCTGCAAGACGATCGGTATTCCATTCCTTGTCACAGATTCTCACCTGCAGTTTTTCCTTCATTTTTTCATAATCGAAAATGTCAGGTACTCCCATTTTAATAAATTCTGCTTTATCCTGTGCTTCAATATACATATCAACCACATCGCCAACACAAGAATCCACATCTTTTCCAATCACATATTCCAGGTAGACGGAATCCAGATAGACTCTCGGTACGATTCTCTGGTCTCCATTTGGAATTGTAATGCCAGTAAGCTTCAATCCATTATTTTTTTCTACTTCCTGAAGTGTAATTTCTGCGTCCTTGTAAGACTCTGGCAGATACTCCTTTACATTGTCTTTGACATATTCATAAAATTCTTTTCTGTTCATCATACGCTTTTACCCCTTTCTGATCATGTGATGGTTCATTCTTTTTCTGCTGACCATCTGCTCGGCTTTCTTCTGATAAGCCATCATTCTCTTTAAAGTTTTCTCCTGGTTTTTTCTTGCTTCCTGTCTTTTTTCCATTGCTTTCATCATAGTTTTCTGTTCCTTTCTGTGATTTTTTGTATGAAAAAGGGAGCCTCACATAGAAGCTCCCAATCATAACCATTGGTTTTGGTTTCCTTATTTGGTTTTCCTTTTTCTGCTGATATAAAGTCCTGCTATACCTCCTGTGGAGATTACCAGAAGCAGGAGCGGCAGCCAGATATTTGTGCTGTCACCTGTTTTCGGTGCGTTTGATATCTTCGTCTCTTCATGGGACTGTGGTGTCTCCGGTGTGTTCGGTGTTTCTGGAACTTCCGGTTTCTCGTTTGTCAGATTGAAAGTAACTTCCACAACTGGTGTACTGTCATTCACATAAGAAAATGTCACTTCATGCTTGGTCTGATCCAGCGTGTATCCATCCAGTGTTTTTGTTTCCACCAGATAATACTTGATAGCGGTATCATATTTGCCATTCTTAAATGTGGCAATCTCATACAGCTTGCTTTCTGCATGACCGGCAGCATCTGTCTTTAAGGTTTCCAGAACTTTTCCTTTACTGTCACGGAGTTCAAATTCTACCCCTTTCAGCGGTTCTCCTGATGATTTATCTGTCTTATTGAGAATCACTTTTCCCTTGGCAGTATCATCTTTCATAGCCACTTTCTGGATTTCTCCGTTATCTTTCACCTCAAATGTCACATCGGCTGTCAGAAGATATCCTTTCGGTGCCTGCTCTTCACGTAAGGTATATTTACCGATTGGCAGTTTTTCGATATAGTGTGCTTCCTCTGTGGAAGTCCAGCTCTCTACTACCTGATCATCCTTATCGAGAATCGTCAGTTTCGCACCTGGAATCTCAGTTTCTCCTGTGATATCAGTCTTACTGATCTCTACTTTTGTCACATCATCTTTCATCTCATGCTTCTGAACCTCTGCTGTATTCTCTACTGTGAAAGTAATACTTTCTGCAGTGACATATCCATCTGCCGGTTTTGTCTCTGTCATGGTGTATTTCTTACCAACAACCAGTTCTTTGATCACATGGGATTCTTCCGTAGAAGTCCATTCATCTACTGCATTGCCATCTGAATCCGTTACTTTCAGGTGTGCACCTGGAAGTTCTTTACCTGTTGTCAGGTCTGTTTTGGACAGCTCCACTGTGGTTGGCTGATTTTCAAAAGTAAAGTCGTAGCTTACTTCTGTCTGGTCTTCTCCGGCATATTCAAAGGTAAATTCCTGTACTTCTTCTGTTGTAACAAATCCGTCCGGCGCAAAGATTTCTTTCACATAGTATTTTCCATCTACCGGAAGATCTACCGTAAAAGTAATCTGTCCTTTTTCATCCGTTACTCGCTGCTCGATCAGACTGTCTTTCTCAAGGAGTACCTCGCCCTTTGCATTTTTGATATCTTCACTGGTATAAAGACCGAAGACACCACCTGCAAGGACACGGTCTGTATCTTTTTCTTTCTTCACAACCGTAACCTTTACTTTCTGACGGGCATTCTGCCATTTCTCATCATAAGTGATGACTGGTGTATCCTGATCACGGTAGGAAAGATCAACATATCTCGGTTCTCCGTCCAGCACATAACCATGGGCAGTTTTTACTTCCTTCACATAGTACTTGCCAGCCGGGAGATCTCCCATCTGTGCAATACCATTAGAATCTGTGGTAATGGTTCCCACTTTTTCATCTGCTTTAAAATAATCTTCGCTGACACTATCTGCCGCTTTGATATCTTCCGCCGCAAATACATCGAAAGTCACATCTGCAAGGCTTCCGGTTACATACTCAAAAAGATGCTCCACGGTACCTTTTACATGATCCAGAAGTGTCACCTTATCCAAAAACTCTCCATTTTTGTTGATGATCAGAAGTCCTGTCGGAACTTCATCTTTCATCTCTACTTTTTGAATCTCGGCAGTATCTTCCAGTGTGAACTTCACATCCGTTGCTTTCAGATAACCATAAGGTGCCATTTCCTCACGAAAGGTGTATTCCTCTCCAACTGTCAGTCGTTTGATCACATGTGGCTGATCTTTTACAGAAGTCCACTGATCCACAACATTTCCTTCTTTATCAAGAACAGTGAGTTTTGCCCCATCCAGCTCCACACCTGTTGTTACATCAGATTTCGTGATTTCTACTGTTGTCGGCTGGTTCTTTTTCACAGTTTTCAGTTTTACTGTCTTCACATCCTGTCCCTGGTAAGAAGCATCCAGATTCAGAACTTCATCAGAAGATACAAATCCCGCCGGTGCTTTTAACTCTTTCACATAATACTGTCCAAGTGGCAGATCCAGCGTACATGTTGCAAGACCATCTTTATCAGAAGTCATTTCCTGCAACAGTGTGTCTGCTTTCACGATCACTTTTCCATCTGCCTTGATATCCTCTTTGTTATAGATACCAAAGACAGCCCCTTCTATGGTTGCACCATTTTCTGCATCCTGTTTTTCTACCTGGATTGCAACTTTCTGTCGGTCATCGCCAACCGTCACTTCCTGTTCAATCACAGGTGTATCCTGATCGGCATAGACAAATGCGACTTCTGATCTGTCATGGTTCAAAACGAATCCTTCCGGTGCAGTCTTTTCTACCACATAGTAAGAACCAAGTGGCAGATTCTCTGCAACTGCTTTTCCGTCTTCCCCGGTCGTTACCGTTGTTACCAGTGCATCTTTTGCATAGATCAGCTGTCTGTTTCCGTTTTCATCTTTCTGATAATCCGGTGTATAGATATTTTCAGCTGCATAGACATTAAATGATGCACCTTTCAGATATCTTTCTTCATAAACAAAATCTTTCTTAAATCCGGTCAGGATCTCACCTTTTTTATAGATCGTCAACTTTCCTTTTACCGGATGATTCTCGTAATCTACCGTAATAATGGCATCTCCGCTCTCAGAATCCATCTGGTATGCTGTGTTTGCATCCACCGCAATCTCTACATAATTCTTGTTAATTGTGTACCCTTCCGGTGCGTTGACTTCCTCAATCCGGTAATGTCCGATCTTCAGATTCTTCGGCATGATTAGATATCCCTGGCTGTCCGTAAAATAGGACTTATGGGTTGTTGTCACTGGATAAGTTGTTACCTGTTCCACATACTTCTTGTTGTCCAGGTCATATACCTTAAATTCAGTTCCGGCAATCAATACGGATTTCTTTGTTTCATCGTCTTTTTTCACGATTTTCAGTTTTGCCTTAAACTCTTCATCCAAAAGCACACGCCAGATCTGTGGCTCATTTGGATGATGCTCTGTGATATTCACTTCAAAATCATCGACTGGCTTGTAATTGTGCGGTGTTGTAGTCTCACGCACGATATAGCTTCCAAATGGTAATGGAATACTGCAGGCATAACCTTTTTCATCTGTGAAAATCTCAGTTGCTCCATTTTCTCCACTCACTACAGGTTTTGCAGAATCAAAGTCGTAGCTTCCATCTGCTTTCTTTGTAAGGGAAGATTTCAGATAAACTGTAAATCCGGCTCCGGATAACAGATCGGCATCGGTCTTTCCATTGTTGGCTGCTTTGATGATCTGGAATGGCTGCTTGATGACCTGCTCACTGGAAGTGCACTCTCTTTTTACTTCTGCTGTCATATCTCCTTCATAACTGCACGTAAGATCATGCTCTTCTGTATCTGCCAGGTATCCGGTCGGCGGTGTAATCTCTTTGATATAATATTTGCCAAGATATAAGCCTTTTACAGAAGCCTGTCCTTTGTCATCTGTTGTAAGAGAAGCTACCTGTTCTCCTGCTTTATAAATAGTTCCGGTTGCTCCGTCCGGATGCACGATATCTTCACGGGCATACAATCCATAAACTGCACCTTTCAATGTGGCATCTCCCTGCGGTACTGCTTTTCCTGTCTCTTTATCCATTTTATAAAGATTGATCTTTGCTGTCACACGGTCATTGCTGAAGGTATGGGCAAAAGATACGGTTGCTTCTTTATCATTGGTGTAAGAAAACTTGAACGTGTACACATCTTCTGTATTTCTCACATAACCTTCCGGTGCCTGATCTTCTTTTACAGAATAGGAATATCCAATCGGAAGATCTGCTGTAAATTTTGCAGTTCCGTCTGCGCCAGTAGTTACTTTCTCAATCAGCGTTCCTTTTTTCACAACAACGCTTCCGTCTGCATTTCTGATATCATCGGATGCATACAGAGCAAAAATACCGCCTTTCAGTGGTTTCCTGGTATCTTTATCCTGTTTTATTACGGAAACATCTGCTTTCTGTCTCTCGTTGTTAAAAGTCACATCTGCAAATACAACTTCTTTATTCTGACCAGCATAAGTTAGAGTCACTGACTTTTCTTCGCTGCCGTTATAGAAAGAGTCCGGTGCTTTTGTTTCTTTTACCACGTAGGTTCCAAGATGCAGGTTTTTCAGTGTGACAGAACCATTCTCACCTGTTGTCAGGTTTTCTTTTACAAGGTCACCTTTGCTGTACACTTTTGTGCCATAAGCTGTTACGATATCTGCCCCTGCATACACGTTATACACTGCATTTTTCTGTCTGCGGTTTTCATACTGAAATACCGTTCCATTTTCACTGACATCTGCTCCGGTCAGAACCTGTCCTTCTTTGTAAATGGTAAGCTCTGCCAGCTGTTCTTTATTTTCCACGGTTACAGCTGAGGTCTTACTTGCTACCAGTTTTACATTTGTTGCTGTTGCATTTACTACATACCCCTGTGGTGCTGTGATTTCTTTCAGATAAACGGTATCCTGTGTCTTGATGATCGTAACAGAGGATTTTCCGTTCTTATCTGTTGCCGGCATCTGAGTAATCAGCTTTGTACATGCCTCATCGCTGTATACACCAAATACTGCACCTGCAAGATTAACATCCGCTGTATCGTCTTTTTTTACGATTTCGATCGTAGCCTGTTCAATCCAGGACACCTTTAAGCTTACATATTTTTCATCAGCAACACCTTCTCCAAACACAAATGCCAGATCCTGAACACTTGCATTCGTAGTCAGTTTATATGCTGAATAATCTTTTGTAATACTTCCCTTCATTTTTGCAGAAAAGGTAGCACTTACATCTTTTGTCTGTGTCAGAGGCGCTGAGAGATAAAACGTGGTTCCGCCTCCAATTGTTACGCTTGCACCTGCCGCACTTACCTTTCCAGTAGATACATTATGGAGCTTTACTCCCTTTGGTAAGTCCATTGTAATTTTCTGCTGGGAAGATGCGTTGAACTGAATGTTCTCCGTTCTCTGAACATTTCCGTCTACATAAGTTTTTACATTCGGCTTCGAAAATGACATCGCTACATCTGGTATTTCCGGCTTATTCACACAATAATTATAGAGTTCTTTTGCCAAAGCCTCTCCTGTAGCATTTGTTCCGTAAAATGCATCACTACTTCCGTTGGCATAGGATGCAGCCATGTGAATAATGATGAATCTTTTTCCTTCTGAAAAATCCGTGTGTTTATTCGCAAAAAAGCTTTCGCTTCCTGCGGCATCAGTACCGTAATAACACACTTTTGCTAACGCCTGATTGTCTCCAATCTTTGTGATTGTATAATTTCCAGATCCAGGTCCTGGCTTAGCTGGCTGTACACAATACGCAATTGCTCTGACGCTTCCGTAGCTGATATAGTACGGCTCTGTCAGATAGGTTCCAAGATTATAATCTGCATATCTATACAGTGGTCCTTTTTCAATTGTTACCTGCTGTGTACTTCTTGCTGAATAAGCGGAAACTGCTTCAAATGTTGCAATCTCTCCCTCTTCCATAGCTTCAAGATCCACGCCTTCTTCTCCTGCCTGTTCCAAAACATCATGAAGCTCTAACCCTGATTCTTCATCATAGGTATCCTGATTCTGTGCCTGCTCTACCAAATCATCAAATTCGTCAGCGTCAATATCGGTAATCTCCGAGTCTGCTTCGGACTCCTCCGCTTCCTCTGTCTGCTGTTCACTGCCAGCTGTTTCGGATTCGGTCACTGCTTCACTTCCTGCCGCCCCTGTCTGCGTTTCTGTTTCTTTCTCACGCACAATCAGGTTTCGGCTGATCTGGTACTTCGGATGCTCCTGATTTACCGGTTCCACATAATAGACCGCTTTGTAAGTGTCCGCATGATCTGTCGTAAAATCCTCATTCTTATCATTCTTTGCTTCCTCAAATGTGACTTTGACCTTGTTATCATCCTTGATTTCCAGTCCTGTGTAGTCTGATTTCACATCAAATACACTGCCTGTTTCCATTTCATAATCTTTGGCAGTCACCACCTCATCTTCATCCAGAAGTTCTTTCACTTCCTCATAAAGTGGAGGGTTCTCCTCTGGCTGGATCTCCGCTGCATATGCAGTCATTGGAGATAACACTGTACTAAGCATTGTCATGCCTGCCAGCAAGCCAGATACTACTTTTCTAAAATTACCTTTTTTCTTCATGCTAAGGTCCTCTCTTTCATATATTTGTATTAAAACAGACAGTCCTTAGACTGCCTGCAATACACTACTTATCGTTGTGGGAAAATCAGATTGAACTGTACATTTCCCTCACCGAGATCAACCATTTCCACGGTTGCTTCATACTGTCTCCCTGTTTTTCTTGATACCAGATCCTTATAATGGATTTTTCCTTTAGACAGAAATTTCTTTGCTGTCGTCTTATCCATCTTTTTTCCCTGACTTGCAAGGAATTTATCATTCTTCCATAAGGTAAAAGCACAGCTCCGGTCAGAGCAGTAAAAGTTTACTTTTCCTTCCCGGACATCTGCTCCACAGCGGGGACATTTGCCAATGATTTCTCCTTTTGCCTTTCCCTGAAACTGGTCTTTCTTTTCTTCTGAAATCCCCTGATACCTAGCAACCAGTTCCTGCATCAGCTCTGTAATTCCATTTAGGAATTCATCTGCTGTCTCTGTATTCTGGGCAATATAATTCAACGCCATTTCCCACTCTGCTGTCATCTTCGGAGATTTAATCTCATCCGGCAGAACCGTAATCAGTACATTTCCATCATCTGTCGGCACAAGATTTTTCTTTTCCCTTTTCACAAAGCCAGAATGAATCAGTTTTTCAATGATTGCTGCCCTTGTTGCCGGAGTACCAAGTCCTTTCTTCTCTGTATCTTCGGTCAGTTCTTCATTGCCTGCACGTTCCATAGCAGAAAGCAGGGTATCTTCTGTGTACTGTTTCGGTGGCTGTGTAAAATGCTCCGATACAAAAGAATCACAGGGACCGTAATGCTTGCCTGCCCAGATGTCCAGCTCCGGCTCTTCTTTCTCACTCTTTACGCCAAAGAACTGTTTCAATCTATTTTCAATCGCCTTGAATCCTTCCTGCTTTGTTTTCTTTGCTGTGAGATAAAACGTATGATAATTACAGGTAATCTGACATTTATGACTCTCATAAATATAAGGCTCTGCGGTTGCTGTCAGAACCCTGGCACTGACCAGATACAAAATCTTGCGGTTTCGTTCTTTCAATTCACCAATATCTGCTTTTGCTACCTCCATGGTTGGGATAATTGCATGGTGATCGGATACTTTCTTTGAATTTAATACCTTACTCACATCCGACTGATATCCCAGACCTTCGGCATAAGGCATTTTCCCAAGTAACATCTGAATCAGTGTTTCAGTACTTTCTCCCATCTCATCTGTCAGATACTGGCTGTCTGTTCTCGGATAAGTGACAAGCTTCTGCTCATACATCTCCTGCACAGCATCCAGTGTCTGCTGTGCGGTATAGCCAAACATTCTGTTTGCCTCCCTCTGCAGGGTGGTCAGATCATAGAGCTTCGGAGGGCGGACTGTTTTCTCTTTCACATCATCCTTCTCCACTTCGCACATACGCTCTGCACAATCAGACGCAATCTTTTCAGCATCTTCTTTTTTCTGAAAATGCTCTGTGACCGCATCCATATCGTCAAACTTAATATGAGCCATATAATATTTTTCTTTGGTAAATTCCTTGATCTTCTGATTTCGATCCACGATCATGGCAAGTGTTGGTGTCTGCACTCTTCCAACTTTCAGATTCTGGTTATACAGAACGGAAAAAAGACGGCTCGCATTGATCCCCACCAGCCAGTCTGCCTTTGCCCTGCAAAGTGCTGACTGATAGAGACTGTCATAACACGAACCGTCTTTTAATGACGCAAATCCATCTTTGATTGCCTGTTCTTCCATGGAAGAGATCCAGAGCCGCTTCATTGGCTTTTTGCATCCTGCCTGCTCATACACCAAACGAAAGATTAACTCACCTTCACATCCTGCATCCGTTGCACAGATTACTTCATTTACTTCGGAATCTCTCATCAGTTTCTTTAAGATTCCGAACTGCTTCTTTGTGCCCTCCAAAATCTTGTGTTTCCAACATTCCGGCACAATCGGCAGATCATCATATCTCCATTTTTTATATTTTTCATCGTATTCCGATGCATCACATAATCCAACCAGATGGCCTACGCACCAGGAAACGATATAACCGTTTCCCTCCACGTAACCATCTTTTCTTGTCCTAGCTCCCAGTACCGAAGCCAGTGCCATCGCAACCGATGGTTTTTCTGCAATCACTAATTTCATTTACTCCTGCTCCTCTTCTTCATCTTCCAGCACCTTATCATCAAAATCTTCATCTCTCAGGATTTCCGGTTCTGTACTTTCTTCCTGCACATCTGCATCGTCTACTTCCCGTTTTTCTGACTCTGAGTCTTCGGATTCCTCTTCATCCTCTTCCATCTCATCCTCGTCATCATATTCATGTTTTGGTTTATAGACTTTGAAGTAATATCCTCCTGCCGCAGCTCCGACTGCAACCAGTGCAATCAAAAGATACGTTCCAAACGGGCTTTTATCTTCTGGCATCTGGATTTCATCCTCTACCTTATCTTTCTCGGCTGACTCTGTCGTTTCCGGTTTTTCTTCCTCTGCTTTTTTCTCTGGTTCTGCATAAACCGTATCCACTTCCGGAAGTGTCACCGAATCAGAAAGTGTGAAGTTCATCAGATCTTTCTCACTGACTTCTGTAAGGAAATACACATTATCCTGAGATTTTGAATTGTCAATAATCAGATAAAAAATCTTACCACTCTTAGTTGAAATGGTATAAAACTCTTTTGTGCCTTCCGTAGCTGTTTTAGTAACAGAATCTGCTGTCTCGCCTTCTTTATTAAGCTGTTCCTCAATACCTGTCACTGTCCGATCATCCACAGTTCCTTTTGCATCTGTTGGCTCAGAAGCCTGTGCATCCTGCGGAAGTGGTGAAGTCGTTGTTTTCTCAGTCCCAGTTGCATCTGCACTGGTCGTGGTTGCCATCGCACCATTGCTGTTACTTGAAGTTTTCTGTTTCTCTGCCTGCTTCTTTGCCCATTCATAATAAGGATTCTGCAACACATACTTTTCAGAAGTATTTCCGGCACCATCCGTTACCGTGATTTCAATCTGTTTTGTTGTAAAATCTTTCTGTGTCAGTTGCACTCTCAGCATTCCATCCTTCAGATCTGTATAAGTGGTGCCATTGACTGTTACTGCAGTAATCCCGGATACTGTATCATTCCCCTGAATCGTCAGCACACCATCTGTCAGGGAAGCAGAGAGTGTCGGCTTTTCCGTGTCATAACACTTAATAGAGCGATTCTGCTCATAGACCTTCCCCTCACCATCAGTCACACGCACGTACACTGTCTGATTTCCAGTGATCGTGATACTTCCACTTCCAGTTACATCCTGCCAGCTTCCATCTTTTCCTGCTTTTGCTTCAATCTTTGCTATTGAGAAACCTTCCGGCATATGGCTGGCATCTACCGTAACAGCAATGGTTGTTTCTCCCTGTTTCCAGCCATCCGGTTTCTCAATCGTGATTGCAGGTGTGGTATTCTCAGCTGCATAAGCAGTCTGTGTCTGGAGCAAAGGTGTTGTCAGGCAAAGAAATGTCGTTGCTGCAAGCAAGCTCTTTTTTACCCTGCTTTTAGTAATTGTTCTCTTCTTCTGTTTCATTTTTTCCAGATTCATCATCGGCTTTTGTTTCCTCCTTCTGTATTTCTACCCTGCCGGGCAGTTCATTTTTCATTCTCTTTTTGAAAGCTTCCAATTCCGGAATACTCATATCCATTGCACGGATAATTCTTACAATTTCCAGATTTTCCGCTTCTGTTTTTGCAATCTCCGCAGCCTTGAACCGCTTTAAATCTGCTTCATATCTGGCTTTGGAAGCTTCCATTTTCTCTTTGGCTTTCTCATAATCTGCCGTAGCTTTTTCAAGACTTTTCATCGGTTCTCCTTTCCGGACGGCTGATGCAGCCGCCCTTTTTTCTTACCATCGTCCAAATCCATAGAAATGGCTCTGCCAGTATGGGGAATTGATGGACGTATACTGCACCGGATGTCCACAATGGATCATCTGACCATTGCCTACATAGATTCCGATATGCGTTACCGGCTCCCCTGCGTCGTAAGTTCCAGTAAAGAAAATCAGATCTCCCGGCTGCGCCTCCGACTGGGATACTGGTGTACAAATGTTGTACAGTCCCTGTGCTGTTAGTCTTCCTGTATTCCTTACACCAGAGTTTGTCAGACAGTAGCTTACAAATCCAGAACAATCGAATCCACTTGGGGAATATCCACCCCATACATATGGTGTTCCAAGATATCTCGCTGCTTCATTTAACAAACGCTGTGCTGCTTCACTGGTATATTCATTGCCGCCAAAGCCTGCTCCTTCTCCAGTTTCCAGATAAAAGATCGGGTTTAACCGCTCTCCATTTTTCAGAAGTTCAATATGAAGATGGCTTCCTGTGGAATTACCAGTATTTCCTACAAGACCTATCTCATCACCTTTCGTGACGGATGCTCCTGCAGATACACTCCGGCTGCTTAAATGTGCATACCGCAGTTCATAACCTTTTCTGTCTTTGATAATGACGTAATTTCCATAGCTGTCGTTATAAGCAGAAGTTGTAACTGTTCCGGTCAGCCCTGCCATTACTTTTGTCCCTTCCGGTGCTCCGATATCCATACCATTATGAAGCTGATTTGCTCCTGATAGTGGATGAATCCTGTATCCATAATAGCTGGTCACACTGGAATACCAGTTAAAATCAACCGGTGTCGTAAACATCTGTAAATTACCTTTCGTATCATTATAGGCACTGAACAGTTCTTTCTGGAAGAATCCAAGCCTTTCCTGACAGATAGACATTAGGTTTCCACTGGTCAATGTTACATTCAGCGTGTCCACATCTCTGGTTCTGGTCACTTCTACTTCATTGCTTCCGTTATCATCTGCAAGATAACATTCCCATGTCTGATGTCCATGTGCAGATGCTGCCGCATGACTGTCATAATAGACATCAAATTGTACACCGTATCTTGCGAAAGCTCCGGTATCTTCTACAGTATATTCGACACCATTCATTACCACTTTTGTTCCCATTGGAACAAACGGATTGGAAGCATCTACTGCTAAGGTATGATTGGCAGTTGGATATGCTCCACTGGCAGTCGGTCCTCCGCTCCAAATACCACAGCAGATTGGACAATTACAATATCCGCTTGTTACAACCTGTCCCAAAGATTCTCCAACTCTTACTGTTGCTGTCTCTGTCACAGTCTCATTGACCGCTTCTGTAGTCAGATGATATTGCTCTGCAAACAACGCATCCAGCTCCGGCTTGACCTGTTCAAACGTAAACTCTTCATACTTTGCTGACAGATAACTGATCAGGATAAACGGATCATGCTCAATAGGTCCGATGTTATATCGGTATTCCTCATGTCCCGGTTCTTCAGATTCCATGTTGTTGATCCGCTCCTGCAGATTAGCTTCCAGCTGTGTATAATACAGTTCCGCTTCCCGGATTGCCTGATCCGATGACAGATAACTGGTTCCTGTGTAAGTGATCACATTTTGTAAAAACACTGCAGAGCATGACGTGACATTCGTTATGATCAGAAACATCAATCCGATCAGAACTGCTACACTGATATACACCTTCCGGTTTTCTTTAAAGAAGTTGGTCACTTTGCCGCCAATCTTCTTGATATAATCAATCGTACCTTTTGCAGCTGTTCCTACTGTCTGTTCACTTCGCTTCACTTTGGCATAATCCCGTTTGATCTGTTGCTTCTGAATCTGCTTTTTCAGCTTCTTCTGCTCCTGACGGGCTGCCGCCTGTGTCTGTTTCTCTACCTGTCTCTCCAGTCTGCTTCTCTTTCTGGAAGCCCTCTGTTTCCTTCGTCTGGCACTTCTCTGTTCCAGCCGGTAAATACCTTCGCCGCCTTCTTCCAACTTATGGGCACCTTCTACCGCCGCATTATCGTCTTCATTTTTGCTGATCTCACGGTGCAATGCTACGGAAGTTGCACTTCCTGCTTTCTTGACAACAGAAGCTTTTTCTGTTTTCACAGATTCCCCTTCACCAAACTTCAAACGGGATTTTTTCTTTCCAGGAGATTCTCCTTCATTTGCCTGATAGACCTGTGCTTTCTTGGAATGCTGCTTTGCTTCCTTTTTCTTTCTTGCTTCTTCATAAGAAAACTTTTTGGCTTTTTCTTTCTGTTTCTGATGGCGGAAATTGACTCCATCCGTATCCATCTGGTTCAATTTCTCCATATCTTTGTCATTTTTCACAGAAGCACCAGTTTCCTCATAAGCAAACTTCAAACGTTGTTTTTGTTTAGGCTTTTTGCTGCCACCGGTCTGATTTCTCCGGCTGTCTCCCCTGTTTTCTGATAGATCAGCACGTTTATCTTTCAGTCTCCCTAACTGTCCGACTTCGGATTTTTCTGCAAGTCTGGATTCTTTTCCGACTTCAGCACGGATTCTTTTTCTATTTTGCTGTTTACTACTCTGTCCAAAATCCTCACTTTGCTTCTCTGTCCGTATCAGTTCCGGTGCATCTCTGGATTTTTGCACAGAGGGACGAATATTTTTCCCACTCCGTTCAGACTGGCGGGGAGACTTATCCACAAGGTTTTCTTCTTTTTCCCCCTGTTTTCTTCCCATCTGCACATCACTGGCACGGTTACTGACACGAACAGAAGATTTATCTGTCAGGTTTTCTTCCACCAGACCATCCTTGGTCATCTTCTGGACTTTCTTGTCCCTGACTTTCATTCTCTGTTCTGCCACTACTTACTCCTCCTTCTTCGGATACCCTTTCCCTGCCTGTAATAAGCAGAGAAAAGCGATGCCGAAAACAGCACCGCCACTAAAAGTTAATACATATGAAATTGCTCGTAACATTGTTTTCTCCTTTGATTTAACCTGCTTCGGAAGTCTCCTCTAAGCGAGTTGTCATGATTTTATAGAGGGAATTCTTCGGGAATCTGTCTACAAATGGGATAATGACATTTCCATAGAACAAAAGTCCTTCCCCCTCATTACTGTTGGTTACATAGGACAGCTGGGTTGGTGAGATATTCAGCTGCTTTGCCAGAATCTGCCTGTCTCCGGAAGCCTGGTTCAGCATATAAATAAAATCTGAATTTTCAAATATATTCTCTATCTCCCTGGAAGACAATAAATCTTTTATATTCTGGGTGATTCCAGTTGGAATACCACCCCATTTACGAAATCTCTTCCATATCTCCACACTATAAGCTGCGGTCTGCTCTTCCTTCAAAAGAAGATGGAACTCATCCACATAGTATCTGGTGGACTTATGAGCAGAACGGTTCATTGTTACCCTGTTCCAGACCTGATCCTGAATGACAAGCATCCCAATCTTTTTCAACTGCTTACCAAGTTCCTTGATATCAAAGCAGACAATGCGGTTATTGATGTCCACGTTTGTCTGATGGTTAAACACATTCAAAGAACCTGTAACATAGATTTCCAACGAAGTGGCCAGTCGCTGTGCTTCTGGCTCTTCCTGTTTTCTCAGAAGGTTATATAAATCCTCCAAGATTGGCATCTTCTCCGGTACTGGATCGGCAAGATATTCCTGATATACTAACCGCACACAACGGTCAATGATGGTCTTTTCTACCGGCTCCAGTCCATTCTTTCCTCCAACAATCAGCTCACACAAAGACAGAATAAAATCTGCTTTCAATGACAGTGGATTATCTTCCTCGGAATAGTTCAGGTTCAGATCCATTGGATTGATATACTGGTCAGATACTGGCGAAACCCGAACTACCTGCCCATGCAGTGCCTGCACAAGTGCCGAATATTCGGCTTCTGGATCACAGATAATGATATCGTCTTCCGTGATCAAAAAGCAGTTTGTAATTTCCCTCTTTGCTGAGAAAGACTTACCGGAACCTGGTGTACCAAGAATCAGTCCATTCGGGTTCTTCAAACGTTTCCGATCAACCATGATCATGTTGTTGGATAATGCATTCAATCCATAATAAAGAGCTTCCCCTTCCTGAAACAGTTCCTGTGTCGTAAATGGCACGAAGATCGCTGTTGAAGATGTGGTAAGCCCTCTCTGAATTTCAATCCGATTGACTCCCAGTGGAATACAGGACATGAGTGCTGCTTCCTGCTGATAATCCAGTTGTTTTAAAGAACAGTTATATTTCTGTGCAATTCCCTGCACCTGGAAAATATTGTTATCCAGTTTCTGACGCTTCCTTGCGGTATTCATCACCAGAACCGTTACAAGAAACATTCGTTCATTTCTGGACTGCAGATCTTCCAACAGGTTCTTCGCCTCTTCTCCATAAGTCACAAGGTCCGATGGAAGCACGTCCATATCATAACCGGAACGTACTGCCCGCTTCTGCTCTTCAATCTTCATCTTATCCAGATCTGAAATCTTGCTCTTGATCATCTTGATCGCAGAACTCTGGTCAATAGACTGGATATGAATGTTGACATTGATGCTGTCATCCACATCCAGGAAATCTGCAAGCATCCGGTCTGTAAGCTCCGGTGCCAGAATCTGCAGATAACTCACACTTCCCATCGTTCTTCCCATCAAAAATGTCTGATTCTTGGAAAAGTTAAAGGAAGTCGGTGCAATAAAATCTTTGGTCTTTAATCCTGTTTCTGGAAGCATCTTATACTGGAACTTAAATGGTTCAATCCGATCCTGGTTGAACACATGATACAGAATCTCCAGCCTTTCCAGACCATTCAGGGAATGCGCCTGGGCTCCCAAAACCTTAAAGTTATTTAAGATATCTGTTTCGATTCTTTCAAGCCTTGGTCTTGCCACCTTCAGGTTTTCTGCTTCGATTCCAAAAGTGATATACTTTGTCTTTACCAGACCATTATTTCCTTTGGAAAGCTGATTTTTCAGCATAGTACGGTACTCTTCACGAATGGCATTGAAGTCATCGTTCTGATCCGGAATATCAATACTTTTTTCAAATTCTGCCACATCCACCTGCTGATTGATAAAGGACAGCTGCACACTGATGGAAGAATCAAAGTAATTTAAGAAATCACAGTAATTTTCAAATATCGTGGTCTTATCCTCATTTAGAGCAAGCTGATAGTTGATGTCATAAAACTGAATCGTCTTGGAGAAAAAGGTCTTTGTCACCTGGCAGATACCATCCTGCAGCATCCGAATATACGGAATACTCTGCTGTGCAGTTGTAGGAATGTTTTTCTGTTTCCTACGATCCCGTTCCTGCTTCTTTCTACGCTTTTCCTGTTCTCTTTCTTTTCTGCTTTTTTTGTTTCTTCTTTCCTGACGGTTTCTTTTTTCCGCCAGGGACAGACGCTCCTGCTGAGCCTCCTGCTTTGTCTTTTTTGCCATCCGGCACACCCTCCTTTTTTACAAGGGTGGAAATCTCCTGATAAAAATTTTCTGTCTTATATGGTCTTACTGCCGGACAGATAAACTTCTGTCGAATGATATTTGCCACCACTTTTTCAAAGGGAAGACCGTCTTTTTCATACATTGCCATGAAGAAAAACGGAAGCATGATCGTTACCATCAGGATGGCTGCGATACTGGAACCGATTGGTTTTCTCATGACCAGATAAAACGGAATTCCCACAACTGCGGCAAGTGAAAAGAAAATCAGCTGCCGCTTTGTCAGATTTAACGCTACTTTTGTTTTGACCTTGGTAAGGTCTTTTGGTACTGGTACATACGCCATGGTATGCGCTCCTTTCCTGCCCGTTAATGGGCATTGAATATTGATTTGCTAAGGCTTCCGGTCTTGAATAATGAAAATGCAAGAATCACGGTATAAGCCGCTACTGAAAACATTGCTGCATGAAGGTCACTGGATATGGTCATTGCATTTACTAAAACTGCATAAATTCCCACACAGACCATCATGAAGAATCCCTGAAATGCCAGTGCGAACAAGCCTTTTAAATAGTTGTTTCCGATATTACCCCATTCCTTATTGGTCATGGTGGCAAACGGAATTGGTGCTATGGAAGTATAAAGGTAAATTTCTATCATTCTTCCGTACAAGATTACCGTAATGATAATTGACAGAATGTGCATGGTAACACTGATCAACATCGTTTCCATGGATAGCAGGAACAAATCCCCTAACTCCATATCCTCCAGGGCATCCACAATCCGTGAAATTGCTTCTGTTGCATCCACCGCAGTGTTTCCTGATATCACCCCGGCTGCATTGTTGACCACATGCTGGCCAACATCAAAGACCGCCATCGTGATATTGAACGTATTTGTCACCAGATAAATGGCTACATACGCTTTGAAGATCCAGAGGAAAATGTTATAAGTCTCAAATTCATGGAAATTGTTTTTCTGTGTTACCATCGTGATCAATTCATAGCACAGGACAAAGGTGATGATCAGTCCCGCAATGGGGACAATCACCGTCTGGGAAATGTTCTGAATCAGATTAAAAATCCCTGCATTCCATCCCTGCGGTGTCTGTCCCACCTGCCCGGCTATGGTTCCCACCTGCTCATTGACAGACGTGAACATGTTATCCAAACTTGACTTAATAAGCCCGATCAGGATATCCTTTATCGCTTCCGTAATTCTCTCAATGATGGTGTTCATCTACCACTCCTCTTAAGAGAACAATGTTGCCAGCTGTGGAATCAGGGTAGTTCCCAGCAGCATGATTCCGGCACCAGCCATCAGCTGTTTGATGCCCTGGCTCTTAGCACCGGGATTGTCATTTCCATATCCTTCCAGAAGGTTTACGACACCCCACACGCCAAGACCTGCGCCGATTGCGACTACAAGAGTTTTTAAAGTTGTAATTGCACTGCTAAAAAATGCCATATACATTCACCAAAACTGACTTCTTTCAGGTGTTTACGGGAATGAAAAAACACCGACTAAAAAGCCGGCGCACCTAATGTCAGTTATTCCTTTCCTCATTATTTTTCGTTCATTCCCAAGGTTACTCCGACAACTCCACCTGAATTACCTCCACTTCTTCTTCGGGTTTCGGTGTGTACTGCGGATTTAACTCTTTTTCTACTTTGTATCGGTTTTTCTCATTTTCATCTGCAAGAAACCGATAATTTTTGTGTTTCGTGATATCATATTTGTCTGAGAAAAATGGTCTGGCACCACGAATCTGCAGGATACATTTTCCTCCATCCATGACTGCAATCTCATCTTCTGTCATCAGCTGTTTGCCTGTTTTCTGGTAATTCAATCCAAAGGACTTCTGATTGCTCCTCGTTTCCGAAGTGTTATACAGATCAATGGTTTCCTTACCCAGAAGTTCACTCATTTCCTTTAAGGTAGTTTTCTCTTTTCCACCAAGAAATAGTGTAGTATCACAGTTACCCAGAATGGTATCTGCACTATCCTTATACATTGCCTTTAGCTGACTCTGTGACTGCAAAATAATAGAAGCAGAGATTTCCCTGCTTCGGATAGTTGCAATCAGCTTGTCAAACTGAGGAATCTGCCCGATGTTGGCAAACTCATCAGCGATGACACGCACATGCACCGGAAGTCTTCCACCATATACATCGTCTGCCTTATCACAAAGCAAATTGAAAAGCTGTGACTGCAGCATCGCAATCACAAAGTTAAAGGTTGTATCTGTATCGGACATAATCAAGAACAAGGCTGTTTTCCTGTCCCCAATCTTATCCAGTTCCATTTCATCGTAAGACATGATCTCACGAAGTTCTGCGATATCAAATGGGGCAAGTCTGGCTCCACAGGATATCAAAATACTTTTCGCTGTCTTTCCAGCCGCCATTTTGTATTTTTTATATTGTCTGACCGCAAAATGCTGAGGTTCTTTTGCCTCCAGCTCTTCAAACAACATATCCACCGGATTCTGGTAAGTTTCATCCTCTTCACGGGTTTCACTTTCATTCAGCAGATCCAGAAGGGTGTTGAGATTTTTTTCTTCCTCTTTCCCCTCGTACCAGATAAACGCAATCAATGCTGTGTACAGCAATTTCTCTGCTTTCACCCAAAAATCTTCGGAAGCTTTTTCCCCTTCGCCTTTGGTATTAACAATGATTGTTGTAACCAGCTTCAGGATATCTTTTTCAGACCGTATATAAGCAAATGGATTGTAATGAAGCGATTTGGAAAAATTGATGGTATTCAGAACCTTAATCACATATGGCTCATGTACCACTTTTCCAGATTTATCTTTCATGATATTTCCATTCTTATCTTTCTTAGGTGGTCCCTTTGCTAACATCTTCCCACACTCTTCAATCAAAGTGCCTTTCGGATCTGTAATGACCATGGAACAGTTCATCTGCATGACCGATGGTTTTACGAAAAAACGTGTCTTACCGGAACCACTGCCGCCGATGACCACTATATTTTTATTTCTTGCATACTTCGGCTGCTTCGGTCTGCTCTCCATGGTCAGTGCTTCTGTTGCTGTCAATGGAATGTTCATCCATGGATCTTCCGACATATAAGGCTTGATATCCTCTGCGGTTCCCCATCTGGCTGAACCATACTCGATGCCTTTCCGTAATTTCTTTGCGTCTGCCTGTTTCTGCCAAACCAACACTTTCAGAACGACTGCAACAACAATACCTGCTAGCAGATCTTTCCAGTTATTGCTTAACACAAAACCAGCAAAAATCCGGTCTGCGTGTTCCATTGCATATAAAAATTTGTTCCCCATATCTTCTCCCGGACTGTTCCGGTAAAGAAAAAATGCCCGGTCTGCATAGAAAGCAGCCAGAGCATAAGGGATATTTGTAAGAACCAGTTTCTTTTTATCCAGGGCGGACAGCTTACCCCCGATTTTATTCTTCCACTTCTGCATCAGAGTTTTGCCGCTTTTCTTTTTCATCGACTCTGCTCCTGATGCCGGTTCTTTACTTTGTCCTTCGTCTTCTTTGGCATCATTGCCCGGTAAGCTGCAAGACGCTTATGAATGGAAGGCTTATTCGCTTTTTGAATCTGTTTCTGGGAAAACTCACGGAAAGCAGCATTGAGGGCATCCTGATCACGTCCCTTGAAAAATACCAGATAAACCGGAGGATCTTTGCTCTTGTCTTTTTTCAGAGCATAATTGATCCCGTATTTTCTGGCATACCGTTCAAAGGACTTGATATTTTTGTCCGTGATCTCGATATTGACCATCCCGGCATTCTGTTTTGCCAGCTCTTTTACCGTGACCTTTCCCTGTTTCGGCTGATTTTTCTGTGCTTTCTTCTCTACTGATTTCTGCTTCTGATGTCGCAGATACGCAACAAGAACCTTTTTCAACAGGTCTGCTGTAATCTTAGTTGCCCGAATACAGAACGTGACCGTTTTCTGAGTTACCTCTTCCTGCATGACTTTTCCCTCCTTTCAGCGATTCAACTGCTGTCCAGATCTGTAATCATGGCAATCACCCCCTTTAATGAAAAAAGACAGATTAACCGGTAATCAGGTTCTGCACCTGTACGAGTTTTTCTGTCCCTTCTTCTTTTCTCTTATCGTCTCCACCACAATAGATGGGAACACACATTTCAAGTATTCTACTGTAAATACGCTGATGGGCAGTATCCAAATCTGTGGATTTCATTTCATTCAGTCCCAGATTCGTTGTTACGATCAGCGGAAGCATTTTACAATAACGGCTGTCTATCACATTATAGACCTGCTCCAAAGCAAACTCGGAATTTCGTTCTATGCCTAAATCATCAATAATCAGCAGCGGATAATCCACAAGATTTTGTATGATCTGATTCTTGTCTGCCTGATAGCTGGTCATTTCATTTAAGATTCTGGAAAAATTTGTCATCATGACACGTTCTCCCTGTTCCAAAAGTGCATTTGCAATACAGCCTGCAAAGAAACTTTTCCCAGTTCCAACTGGTCCCATCAGAAGCAATCCTACATTTTTTCTCTTCATATCTGTCCAGTTTTCTACATACTGCCTGGCAATTAGTATCTTCTGGTTGCTTCCATTGTCATTTTCAAATTTCCATTCCCAGAATCTTCTTTCCCGAAGTCCGACGGATTTTCTCTGATAAAGCTGCCGCTGTGTTTCTTCCCGCTGCATCTTCTCATCAAGTTCCTGCCTGGCTTTTACCTCGCATTCACACAAACAGGACACTACATGCTCAAATCCCATCAGACTAACTTTCATCTGTTTTCTTTTTCCACAGATACCACAATGAAGACATCCCTCTTCATCCAGATAATCTGCTGTTACTTTATTTTCCATCACAGGCTTTCTCCTTCCTGAAACTCATATTTATCCATTCCTGCCCTGGCGCCATCCCGTTCTGCCCAAAGACAGATTGTTGCAAAATGATTCTGATACTCTTTTCCACTGGATTTCATATAAACAGAAAGATGATCAATCCGTTTCTGATAATCCCATGGAAATATTGTCATCAACTCCTGCAGTTCAGCTTCCGACAGAACAACATTTTTAAATCTACCATACTGACTGAATTTTTCTTCCAGAGCGGGAGTATTGCCCTTACTCTTATCAGTATGATTCTTTTCAGTCTTATTTATCTTAGTATTACTTCCATCCAGATTCTTGCAGTCCGGACTTCTATTTTTTTGTGTTCCGGACTTCCAGTTTCTTGCAATCCGGATTTCCAATTCCTTGCAGTCCGGATTTCCAGTTTCTGGCGTTCCAGAAGCAAAGTATCTTACGGGCTTTCCTCTAATCCGTTTCACAAAATTTTTCACGTATATGACAGAGGGACGATTATTCCCCTGCCGATACCGTTCAATCAATCCAATCCCATGCACACTGTCAAGCTCATAAAGAAGCTTTGTTACTGTTGTATGCGACATTCGCAACAGCTCCTGCAATTCTGCAATCGTGTAAATGATATAGACATAACCATCACCGTCAATCCAGCCATTTTTCTTGGATAGGCTGATTCGATCAAGCAGAATTCCGTAAAGGAGTTTTGCGTCTGTGGACAGGCTTGCAAACTCTTTTTCTGTGAACAGAGCTTTTGGTATCCGAAAAAAAGAAAACTGGTCAGATTCTTCTGCTCTGAAATATTCAAAATCTGCCATAATATTTTCCTACTCTTCTACATCGAAATCACAATTTGCCGCACTGCCTGTACCATGACACATCTCATTAAACACAAAGTTGAAACACATCATTAACTCACTCAGATAATAATTCCTTGCTTCTTTATTGCAGGCATACATATCCTCGATATAAACCTCCTCGTTTCCATTCATTCGTGCGATTGTTTCCAGAACTTTCATAAACTTCTTATTAGAGCAGCACTCATACTGCTCATTTACATATTTCTGAATTTCCAGCACACGTTCAGGCTTTCCTTCATAAACAGATAACACGCCAAATGCCAGATCCATGCCAAACTCATAGCCATCGGCTTCTACGGCATCAATATCAAGATTACCTTTTTCATCGTAATAGCCACGCTCTTCCATAGGAGTCAGTGGTGTCTCATATTCATTCAGATATCCCATATCTGCAATTGTTCCCAGAATATCTCTGGATGCTGCCACCATCTTGTCCATGATAATTTCTCTTTCTTCCATCTGCATATTTGCCATAATTCTGTCTAATGTCATCATTGATTCTTCCTCCATCTCATTTTCATAAATATCATTGATATAAAAGTGGTTCGCCTTTCCATCGTTTTGAACAATACGCACCAGCTTTCCAATCTTAACAAGTTCCTGTACTGCCTGATCTACGCCATATCGAGTCGTATTCAGATCTTTCTTCATTTCGCTTTTTGGATAGATAACAAACAGATCTCCATTATGATCTACCCAGCCATTCTGCACCGCAAATTTCAAACGATCCAGAAATAAGCTGTATAAAATTTTTGCTGTATTTGATAGATTTTTGAATTCTTCCACCTGGAACAGCATCTTTGGCACCTGCAAACAATCTACCGGCATATACTCCATCTTACTCATTGATTATTTCCTCCTTCTGTTTGTACAGCACTTCGGCTGAATTAATATTGATTTCCAGCATCCCTACAAATACCTGATAGTACAGCAGGCATATCTGTTCATCCTCTCTTGCCAGATACAATCCTTCCAGTTCATCGGACGGATGTTTCATTCCATATACCGCCTGACAGATATCATGGATTTTCTCACATTCCACACTTCTAAGATGCATCTCCAAAGTGTGATTAAATCTCTGCCAGTCCTCTAGTTTCTGGTTTACTGACATCATGCACTGGAACAGTTCCGCTGCTTCACATGCTGCTGACAGCACTACATTTTTGTTATTGATACTTCCATCGGCATTTTTCATATGCCCTACCATATACGCCTGATCTACTGAAACCATCTTTTATCCTCCTCTATCTAAACGGCATTTCTTCTTCCATGCCCTCTGGGATCTCTAAGAACCCTTCCGCATCTTCTGGAAACGGTGGTCTGTCAACCATTTTTGCACCTGCGAATTCAATCCGGTTAGCATACACTTCGGTGGTATAGATCTTTTTCCCGGTATCCTTATCTTCATAATTACCTGTGACAATCTCGCCTTCCACCATGACCTTCGTTCCCTGCATCAGATAATCTCTGGCAAATTCTGCTTTCTTTGCAAAAGCCTTTACCGGAATGAAACTGACTTCATCGGAATAATTTCTTCTGACTGCAAGAACAAACTTGGCAATCTTATGAAGTCCTTTTTCATTCTCCACTTCGTTGTATCCGGGATTTCTTACCAATCGCCCGGAAATAACTGTTGTATTCATTGGCTTAACCCTCCTATGCTTTCATTGATTTGTAACAGATACCGATACATGGTCCACATTTTCCATAGGCACATCCGTAACATTCATCTTTTTCCAACTCTTCCTGCTTCATTTCATCGGCAAACATTCCTAACAGCGTTGTGTAAATCTTTTTCATTGCCAGGAACTTCTCTTCTGCTTTTTCCATCTTCTCTTTGTAAAATGGAATCAGTCCACGAAGAACTGGATGGAAACGTTCATTTTCATCATCCCAGGCACAGGTTTTCATCATACAGCGTGGCTGTTTCTCATAATTGCCCAGATAATACGGACAGAACGTACAGCCTCTTTCTTTAACAATTTCCACTGGAATCACTGGCATCTGACTTTTGATTTCTTTTGTTACATGCTTACTTTCAATTCGCTCTCTCATCTTAAAAATCCTCCAAGTATATATATTTGCAAAAGGGATTTCCCCTGAATTGCCTGATTTTGGGTACAAAAAAAGAGGCAAGCTTACGATTTTATTTTCGCAAGCCTGCCTCTTATCAAATATTCAGTTATTTTCCGATGATATATCGTAAAATAACGTATACCGCACGGATTACATACACTGGAATCATGATACATCCAATCAAAGCTCCAATGATGACACTTAATGCAGCCATTCCAAGTGTTGCTGTGGTATCCATTCCTCTAGGGATTAGAATCAGCCGCATTTTATGTATTCCAAATGGTAATCCGGCAATAAATATCCACCAGAACCAATCTGTCTGACCACTGACTTTCATAATTGTTTTTGTCATCCAAAACCAGAATACCATAAATGCCAGCGGCAGAATTGATTTTTTAATTACGTCATCAATCGTCATCTTTTTTCTCCCTCTGTCTGATTCCTTCCGCCACCTCCCGATTAAGGTTTGCCAATATTTCTCTAACCACAGGAGAATCCAATCGAAAGGTTTCCAGATCTTTCTCCGTAAGCTCCCTTCCGTTCGCATCATATCTTCGTACAATTTTTAAAGCCATACTTTCACTTCCTTCCTGCTGATAATCCTAATGTTTTCAACAAATGTTTAAACTTCTCTCTTTTTATCCGTTTAACACGTATCTTTTCTATCTTTTTCAGATAAACTTGTATTCTACTTGCCATATCTTCATTGCTCATTCTTTACCCTCTCTTTCTGCCCACGATGCCAGAAGCATAAATATAATTTCTTCCATCTGAGTCTTTGTATATGTCTCTGGAAAATATTGTTTCAATTTCTTCGCCGGAATCTGCACCTGAACTTTTTCAGTACTTTCATTCATGCAAATCTGATCAATCTCTGAATACGTCAACATTCGCTCTTTTGAAATCTGTTTCAATTCCTTTGCCTGCTTCATGGACGGTACCATATTGTGATTACTCATATACTGAAGCAATATCTGTTGTTCTTCACTTCTCAAATATGAAACTTCAACAGCTGTATTAAAGGGAAGCTTCTTCTCGTCTGCCAGTTCTAAAAGCTCTGTGATTAACTCTGTCAGATGAATATATCGAAGAATCTGTCTGGAACTATCTCCTGTATTCTGACTGACTTCTTCCGCCGCCAACTTCTTGCCAACTTGGCAAGAAGTTAAATCAGACCGTTTCCCCTGACGCTTTAACGCCTCATATTTCATTTTATAAGCAAATGCCTTTTCGCTGATCAGCAGCTCTTCTCGTTGAATGTTGGAATCTACCATGATCACCGTCGCTTCATCATCTGTAAGATCTTTGATGATAACAGGCATTTTCTCTAATCCCGCAAGTTCACATGCTCGTTTTCGCCTATGACCAGCTACCAGCTCATAACCACCGGACTCTCTCAACCGCACAATACCAGGAACCAACACGCCATATTGTGTAATGCTTTCTGATAATTCTTCCATTTTCTTATCATCTTTTACTTGAAACGGGTGATTTGGAAATGGATAAAGGCTTCCTATTTCTATCTCGCAAATTCCATTGTTTGTTTCTTCGTTTGTTCCAAACAACGCATCAAGTGGCTGTAAGGAAATGGGAGTTGCTCTTTTTTTAGATGGCATCTTTTAGCACCTCCTCCGTCACTCTCCGATAAGCTTCTGTAGCTTTGCCTTTCGGATCATAAGAGAAAATACTCTGTCCTTCTCTGACTGCTTCCTTCATTCTTACAGAAAATGGAATATAATTATCAAAGATATGAATTTGACTTCCATATACATTTCTGAGAAGTTCCATATTATTTCTGGCATCATTTGTATGCGCATCGACCATCGTGAACAGAATCCCACCGACTTGCAACTTCGGATTAATCTGCTTACGAACCTTACCGATCGTTTTTAACAACTGCTGCAAGCCTTTGATTGGCAGGTAGGACGCTTCAACTGGAATGAGGACTTCATCTGATGCAGCCAGCGCATTGATCGTAATCATTCCCAATGATGGCATACAGTCAATAATGACTGCATCATATTGATCCTTGATACCATATAAAATCTGTTTCAATACATATTCCCTGCTCATTGCATTTACCAACTGTACTTCCGTACCTGCCAGTCCAATGTTAGAACAGATAATGTCTATTCCCTCTGCCTGATGTCTGATATAACAGTCTGAAGGAATATCTTCATCTTTCATTACTGCATCCATAAGAGCTGTAAGTGTTTCATTACTGTCATCACAATCACGATATCCAAATCCTGCGGATACATCAGACTGGGGATCGGCATCTACAATCAACACTTTCATATTCTTTTGTGCTAATCCTACTGCTAAATTAGCTGTACATGCGGATTTTCCCGTTCCCCCTTTTTGGTTTACAATAGAAATAATTCTAGCCATTTTTCATCACCTTTCATCGTCGTCAATCAAAAAGAGGACTGAATTAGACAACCGGAATCTATATTCCGTACGAGCTAATTCAGTCCTATAATTACAATAATTCTGTTGTTTTTACTCTTGTCTTACACAAATCCATTTCCAGTCTGGATCTGTAATAATTCATATTCTGGAATGACAGCGCTGCCTTATTTTTCCCTTTTTCAGGGAGTTAAAAATAAGGACTAAATTAGTGCAACCCCTTGTATTTACTGGAGTTTTCTAACTTGTCCTTATTATAACTCGACCATGGCATGAAAAATTAGGTAGAATAATCGGATCCCTGTGTTCTTTTTTTGCCCGAACCACTTCATCAGCATTATAGTTGTTGGCAATACGTTTTATTGTGTGATTGACTGTCTGCGGGTTAGGCACTGAACCAAAGCGATTACAGAAAATAAAGCCCGTCATTCCGTCAATCTCTGTCTCATTGAATCCGTTTTCCTTTTGCTCTTCATAGAGCATTTCAAAAGCATCTTTTACAATATCCAGCATCGGTATAGTTCTGATACCAGCATCTGTCTTCGGAAGTGAAACCCTTAAAACACATTTATTACTTCCATTCGCCGGATAATATACCAGGCTATGGTTAATACTGATTACCCGCTTTTCAAAGTCAAGATCCTTCCATCGTAATCCAAGTGCTTCTCCGATCCTGCAGCCTGTTCCCAATAAAATAGTAAACATAGGCCACCAGTGATAATAAATCGGATGGTTAGCAATATACTCCATAAAACATCTCTGCTGTTCAATGGTCAACGCATGCCTTACGCCTCTGTTTTTCCCTGATTCTCTGCTTATTTCCTTCATTACACCATCAGTAGGATTTTTTCGGATAATCTCATCCCTTACCGCCAACTGAAATGTAGGATGAAGCAGACAATGCACTGAATCAAGCGTTCCTAATGAAATACCTTGCTGATTAAGAAGATAATAGTAAAACTGCAAAACATGAGAATATTTTATCTCCGCAATTCTTTTCTGTCCAAAAGTATCCCTCACATAATGATCATAGGTATATAAATAGGAACTTCTTGTAGACTCTCTCAAATTATATTTGAACAAAATCGCTGCGCGATGGCCTGCCAAGGCTGTGGCATAGCGATTTTCTG
>OAUK01000036.1_pt1 | contig 94098 bp, 86 predicted proteins | sample 1495131 | NCBI WGS metagenome assembly OAUK01 (sample SAMEA2580009, study PRJEB22360) | human gut metagenome | biome: human gut; feature: human-associated habitat; material: faeces | place: Denmark | collected 2008/2010 | reverse complement strand
ATTCCGCAGATTAAACTGGGCGACGTGCAGAATACTGTGGCCGTTGTGGTTGGCCCACCTGCCATGATGCACTTTTCTGTGCAGGGACTGCTGGGCATTGGCCTGCCGGAGGAAAGCATCTGGATTTCTCAGGAGCGGAAGATGTGCTGCGGCTTGGGTAAATGCGGCCACTGTAAGATTGGTGATACCTATGTCTGCCTGGACGGACCAGTGTTCAACTATACAAAAGGAAAATTCCTGGTGGATTAAGGAGGGAAAACATGGATATCAATACAAAAGCACTGAAAAAGAACGCATTCCGCGTCACCAAAGAACGTGGCATGACTGCCTCCCGCATCCGTGTCCCCGGCGGCCATCTGGATGCCAAATATCTGAGTCAGATTCAACATATTGCAGAAACCTTTGGTAATGGTACGGTTCATATTACCAGCCGACAGGGATTTGAGATTCCTGGTATTCCCTTTGAAAAGATGCCGGAGGTTAATGCAGCCCTTCAAAGCCTGATCGATGGGCTGGACATCAATCAGGACGAGGCAGGTCACGGTTATCCCGCCTCCGGTACTCGAAATATCACCGCCTGCGTGGGCAACCGTGTCTGTCCCTATGCTTGCTATGATACCACAGCCTTTGCCCAGCGCATTGAGAAAGCGGTGTTCCCCAATGATCTGCATTTTAAGATTGCTCTGACCGGCTGTCCCAACGACTGTGCCAAGGTTCGGATGCACGACTTTGGTATTATGGGTATGACAGTGCCTCATCTGGAACCTGATCGTTGCGTCAGTTGCGGAGCCTGCGTAAAAGCCTGCAAAAAGAAGTCTGTAGAAGCTCTGACACCAGTGAACTTCCGTCCCCAGCGGGACGCACGGCGCTGCATCGGCTGCGGCGAGTGTGTGCTGGCCTGTCCCAATGCCGCATGGACCCGCAGTGACAAAAAGTATTATCGACTCACTCTGCTGGGCAGAACGGGTAAGAAGAATCCCCGCCTGGGCGAGGATTTCATCAAATGGGTGGACGAGGACAGCATTATCAAGATCATTCTCAACACCTACGACTATGTGAAGGAGTACATCGACCCCAATGCTCCCGGCGGAAAAGAACATATTGGCTACATTGTAGACCGTACTGGTTTTGAGGAGTTCAAACGGTGGGCCTTGCGGGATGTCACTCTGCCAGAGATTGCAGAAGTTATGACGCCAATGTACTGGAAGGGTGTGAAGTACTGATATGCGCCGGAAAGACAGAGAAATTGTAGGCGAGGAAATTGAAACGATTCTCCAAAAAGGAGAATATGGAATTCTGTCCACGGTTGGACAGGATGGAAAACCATATGCAGTTCCCTTCAGCTATGCATGGAAGGATGGGCTGATTCATCTGCATTGTGCTGCGAATGTGGGAAAGAAGCTGGAGAATATTTCTTACTGCTCAGAAGTTTGTTTTGTAGTCGTTGGTGATACCACAGTGCAACCTGAAAAGTTTGGCACTTTGTATGAGAGCGTCATTCTGACCGGTCAAATGATGCCGTCAAAGGACAAACAGGTCAGCTTAGTTGCATTGCTTGAAAAATACAGCAAAGAATTTTTGGAAAAAGGGATGCAGTACATTCAAGCGGCATGGGACAAGACCGGTACGTATGTTATTTGTCCGGAACAAATAACTGGAAAAGCAAAAAGAACTCCGCAGCACACAAAGTTATGATTTTTGGCATAGAAAGCATTTATTATGACTTTTCTAAACGGCTAATTTTACAAAAACATTTTGCCAGTGTTGGCTGTATCATGTCAGCACTGACAAAGGAGGTGCGTTTTTGACACAGATTAAAAGTATATGGAAAGGATTTGGCCTGTGCTTGGCAATATCTATTCCTTGTTGGTTTTTAGGGAATTTGTTTCCCATTGTTGGCGGACCTGTTTTTGGTATTCTAGCAGGAATGCTGATTACATTGTTCTTAAAAGATAAATCCCGTTTGCAGGACGGCATTACCTTCACATCAAAAAAAATTCTGCAATATGCTGTGGTTCTTTTGGGGTTTGGAATGAATTTATCTGTCATATTGGAAACAGGAAAACAATCTCTTCCTATCATCTTGGGAACAATCAGTACATCTTTGATTATTGCATTTGTGCTACACAAGGCACTGAGGATTCCTGGCAAAATATCAACTTTAGTGGGTATAGGATCATCCATTTGCGGCGGCTCTGCAATTGCTGCTACTGCACCAGTTATTGACGCAAATGACGAAGAAGTAGCTCAATCTATTTCAGTGATCTTTTTCTTCAATATGCTCGCTGCATTGCTTTTTCCTACACTGGGTACATTTCTAGGGTTTTCCACAACAAGCGGAGAGGCATTTGGAATTTTTGCGGGTACCGCTGTCAATGATACATCTTCGGTCACAGCAGCCGCTTCTACTTGGGACTCCTTATATGGACTTGGCTCAGCTACATTGGATAAAGCAGTAACAGTAAAACTGACCCGTACATTGGCAATCATCCCTATCACACTTGTATTGGCCTTTGTACGTGCTCACAAGTCCAAATCTACAGGCAATCAAGTAAAACTATCCTCTGTTTTCCCGATGTTCATTCTATATTTTGTTATTGCGTCTGTCATCACAACGATAACTTCTTCTCTTGGTGTTCCGGTCGAGTTCTTCTCACCGCTGAAATCTTTGAGCAAGTTTTTCATTATCCTTGCGATGAGCGCTGTGGGACTAAACACAAATATCGTAAAACTCGTAAAAACAGGTTCCAAGCCATTGGTACTGGGTTTCTGCTGTTGGATTGGTATTACTACTGTTACACTCTCTTTGCAACATATTTTAGAAATTTGGTAGATCAGAATACAATTCAAGCTATAAGAATCCGGAAAGGAAATAATTATGAATAAAATGTTTTGTTTTCAATGTGAGCAAACAGCTGGCTGTACTGGCAATGTAGGCGTTTGCGGAAAGACAGCCAATATAGCTAATTTACAAGATGAGTTGACTGGTGCACTAATTGGTTTGGCACGAGCCACTGATGGCGATACGTTAGCCACAGCATCAATATGGAAAGTTATGATTGAAGGTTTGTTCACCACAATTACGAATGTAAACTTTAATGAGGAAACCATCCGCGAATTGATTCAGCGTGTTCACACTGAGAAGGAAACTCTGGTTCCCATGTGTTCCAGTTGCGGTTCCCCCTGCGGCAGAAATAACGATTATGATATGGCATTGTTGTGGAATGCAGACGAAGATATCCGCAGTTTGAAGTCGTTGATTCTGTTTGGTATTCGCGGTGTGGCCGCATACACATATCATGCCATGATACTTGGTTATACGGATGAGGCGTTAAACCGTTTTATCGCTAAGGCGCTTTTTGTGATTGGTGAAGACTGGGATATGGAACAGCTTCTTCCCATTGTTATGGAAGTTGGTCAGTACAACCTTACCTGTATGGAACTGCTAGACAAAGCAAATACAGAAACATTCAGCCATCCTGTCCCCACTGAAGTGCCTCTTAAAGTGGATAAGGGGCCTTTTATTGTGATAACCGGCCATGATCTGCTAGATCTGAAACTTCTGCTGGAGCAGACAGAAGGAAAAGGAATTAATATCTATACCCATGGCGAGATGCTTCCGGCCCATGCCTACCCAGAACTCAAGAAATATCCGCATCTCAAAGGCAACTTCGGAACAGCATGGCACAATCAGCAGAACGAATTCATGGATATTCCTGCACCTATTCTATTCACCACCAACTGCCTGATGCCGCCCAAGGTAAGCTATGCAGATCGAGTTTTCACTACAGACGTGGTATCTTACCCCGAAATAGTACACATCGGAGATAGCAAGGATTTTACTCAAGTAATTGAAAAGGCATTGGAACTGGGCGGTTATTCCGAAGAGCAGTCATTCACCGGTATCAATGGTGGCAGCACAGTTATGACCGGATTTGGTCACAAAACGGTACTGAGTGTAGCCGACAAATTAATAGACGCAGTAAAAGCCGGAACTATCAAGCATTTCTTCTTGGTGGGCGGCTGTGATGGCGCACGTCCGGGGCGCAACTATTATACTGAGTTTGTGAAAAATACACCGAAAGACACGATAGTGCTGACCTTGGCCTGCGGAAAATACCGCTTCAACGACCTGAATATTGGCACTATTGGCGAACTGCCCCGGCTTATGGACATTGGGCAGTGCAACGATGCATTCAGTGCCATTAAAATCGCCCTGGCTCTTGCGGATGCATTTGAATGTGGGGTAAACGATCTCCCTCTTTCGATAATACTGTCCTGGTATGAACAAAAAGCTGTGTGCATCCTTCTGACACTGCTGTATTTGGGTGTAAAGAATATCCGACTGGGTCCCAGCCTTCCCGGATTTGTTTCCCCCAACATACTCAACTATCTAGTGGAGCACTACAATATCGCTCTTATCACCGCACCATCGGAAGATATGGGACAGATACTGTAAAATACATAAATCTGCAAATAACTCATACCGAACAATTTTGAAGATGCCCCCCTGACTGGAACAAAGCAGTCAGGGGCTCTTTTGTCAACTTGAAATATAATCGTTTCAGAAATGGAACAGCAATGCAATTATCTTAAACTTTAAGTGAAATACGATTTTTATCATACTCAATTATACCATCTCTTTGCATTTTAGAAAGCTCATTGCACATGGTACTGCGATCAACATTTAAGTAATCCGCTAACTGCTGGCGGTTATACGGAATCAGAAAAGAATTACTTCCGGCATGTTTGGAGCATTCCGAAAAATAGGACATCAGCCGCCCCCGAATGGATTTGGAACTGGTATGCTGGATTCTTTGGGAAAGCTGAAGGCTTCTGTGAGCGCAGACGGTCAGCAGATTTCGGACAAGTTTTGTATGAAATGGACAGGCATTGGTGCAAGTAGCCAGGATGCGACCCACATTCATAAACAGTACGGAGGTATCCTCCACAGCGGACACTGTAACCAACATCGGCTCCCCCGGAATGCAGGCATACACCTCAGCGAATACGGAACCAGGCGCAACATGCCCCAAAATACTGGTATTGCCCCATATATCGTTGCAAGAGATCACCGCCAAACCAGAAAGCACGATCCCAATATTTTCCGTGGTATTTCCTTCTGAAAGGATCACCTCTCCTTTTTGAAAGCTACGCGTTGTGGCATTCAGGCAATCCAAAAGAGATGTAATCTCTGCTTCTTCCAGTCCTCGAAACAGTTGTGTATTGGATAAATTCATATTTTCCACCTCTTGTTGTTATAACAACAGACTTTCATTTTATATTATAGTATACTAAATCCAGAAACGCAAGAGAAAGGATGAAGCAAACATGATTCGGAAAATTATTCAAATAAACGAAGAAAAGTGCAATGGATGTGGGGCCTGCGCCGAGGCCTGCCATGAAGGGGCTATCGGCATGGTAAACGGGAAGGCAAAGCTCCTGAGGGACGATTATTGCGATGGTCTGGGCGACTGCTTGCCCACCTGCCCCACCGGTGCGATTTCCTTTGTGGAACGGGAAGCTGCTGCCTATGACGAAAAGGCCGTGCAGGAAAATATGAGAAAAAAGAACGGAATGAATTCTCCTTCCGTTGGTGTTCATGCGGATTGCCCCGGCAGCCGAATGCAGCGAATCCAGCATTCACAGGAATCTGCTCTTTCTGACCCGATGCAGGCTGAGTCACAGCTAAGGCAGTGGCCCTGCCAAATTAAGCTGGTTCCAGTAGGTGCCCCCTATTTTGAAGGAGCCAAATTGCTGATTGCGGCAGATTGCAGCGCATATGCCTATGCCAGAATGCACGAGGATTTTATGCGCGGGAAGATTACGCTGATTGGCTGCCCCAAACTGGACAACGTGGATTACAGCGAAAAGTTGACGCAGATTATCCAAAACAACAATATCCAGAGCGTGACCATTGTGCGGATGGAAGTCCCCTGTTGCGGCGGACTGGAATCAGCCGCTAAAAAAGCATTGCAGGCAAGCGGAAAATTCATTCCCTGGCAAGTGGTCACCATCTCGATTGACGGAAAGATTCTTGAATAAGTACTGATTCAGATTCAACTTTTTCGGGAACATATCCCACAGAAAGCCGAAACTATATTGAAGGAGGAAGCTGTTATGAGCCAAAAAATGAAAAACATTGCACAGGCTGAGGTCTTGACGCTGAAAGAGCAGATCTCCTATCAGGAGGGGCAGGTGGTCAGCAAGACGCTGGCTCAAAATCCGGCAGTAAGTATTACCCTGTTCTCATTCGCAAAGGGCGAGGAAATCAGCACCCATGAATCGGGCGGCGACGCTTTCGTCACCTGCTTGGACGGCATAGGAAAAATCACTATCGACGGCACGGAACATCTGCTACACGAAGGGGAATCCATAGTCATGCCGGCCGGGCACCCTCACGCGGTATATGGACAGGAAGCGTTCAAAATGCTTTTGGTCGTTGTGTTCTAAGCGGGAAGCGGCCATATAAGAATTATAAAAATGTATCATTCTATTAGGGAGGTAAATATGGAACAAAAAATGTTTTGCTATCAGTGTCAGGAAACCGCCGGGTGCAAGGGTTGCACCATGTCCGGTGTATGCGGGAAGAAGCCTGATGTGGCGGCTATGCAGGATCTGCTGGTCTATGTCACAAAAGGGATTTCAGCTGTTACAACTGCACTGCGTCAGGAAGGGAAGCAGGTATCTGCGGAAATCAATCACTTGATCACCCTGAATCTGTTCACCACCATCACCAATGCAAATTTTGACAAGGAGAGCATTGAGGCAAGAATCCGTGCCACACTGACTGAAAAAGATGTGCTGTTGGCGCAGATTGCCGATCCTTCTGGTCTGCCCGAAGCGGCAAAATGGAATGGCTCTGGCAATTGGGAAGAGAAAGCCGGAACTGTCGGTGTTCTTTCTACTGAAAACGAGGATATCCGTTCTCTACGAGAACTGATTACCTACGGTCTGAAGGGATTGTCCGCATACTCCAAACACGCAAACGTTCTACTGAAGGATGATGAGGAGGTCGATGCTTTCCTTCAGCGAGCACTGGCAGCTACACTGGATGACAATCTCAGCGTAAAAGAATTGATTGCCCTGACAATGGAAACCGGAAAACACGGCGTATCCGGTATGGCTCTGCTAGACAAGGCCAACACGGAAGCCTATGGAAATCCCGAAATTACGAAGGTAAATATTGGCGTTGGGAAAAATCCCGGTATTCTGGTTTCCGGTCACGACCTGCGGGATCTGGAAATGCTGCTGGAGCAGACACAGGGAACCGGCGTGGATGTTTATACCCATTCCGAGATGCTCCCCGCCCACTATTACCCGGCGTTTAAAAAGTATCCCAACTTTATCGGCAATTACGGCAATGCATGGTGGAAGCAGAAGGAGGAATTTGAATCCTTCAACGGTCCTATCCTGATGACGACTAACTGCATCGTACCTCCTAAAGACAGCTACAAAGACAGGCTCTACACTACTGGAGCAGCAGGATATCCGGGATGTACCCATATCCCAGGAGAAATCGGGGCGCAAAAGGATTTTTCCGCTATCATTGAACACGCAAAAAGATGCGCTGCACCTACTGAAATTGAAACAGGAGAGCTGATCGGCGGATTTGCACACGCGCAGGTTCTTGCTCTGGCGGATCAGGTGGTCGATGCGGTAAAAAGCGGCGCGATCAAAAAGTTCGTTGTGATGGCGGGCTGTGACGGCCGTGCCAAGAGCCGGGAATACTATACCGAATTTGCCAAGGCGCTGCCGAAAGATGCTGTGATCTTGACAGCCGGATGCGCGAAATACAAGTACAACAAACTACCTTTGGGCGACATCAACGGCATTCCTCGTATTCTGGACGCCGGGCAGTGCAACGATTCGTATTCTCTGGCTGTCATTGCTTTGAAGCTCAAGGAAGTTTTCGGTCTGGACGATATCAACGACCTACCCATCGTCTACAACATTGCGTGGTATGAGCAGAAGGCTGTCATCGTTCTGCTGGCGCTTCTGTATCTTGGCGTGAAGAATATCCATCTCGGTCCCACTCTTCCCGCATTCCTTAGCCCCAATGTGGCAAAAGTTTTGGTAGAGAACTTTGGTATTGCGGGAATTAGCACAGTAGAAGAAGATCTGAAATTCTTGTCAAAAACTTATGCATAAATAAAAAAGACAGCTTTGCTTCTGTAAAATCAGAATAGCGAAGCTGTCTCTTTTGTTAAATATGGTGTTATTTTATATGGCGCCTTTTTACGCTTCGTGTTATTCACGAACTAGCAGAACGTTCACGTCTCAATACCTGAACTGTAAAATGGTATTGGAGGTGAACTGACAGTGGCTGAAACAGAAAAAATGGATATTTCCTACATGGGACCTATCTTCAAAAAATACCGTGTAGATGCAAATCGAACACAGGAAGAGGTTGCGGAAAAGGTGGGGATTACCGCCCGATTCCTTATGGCTTTGGAAAATGAGGAAAAGCGTCCAAGTCTCGATATTCTTTTGCGTCTTGTTGACACTTTAAACATCCCCGGTGATGCTATCCTTCATCCACAGATTCAGCACACAGACAGCGAGGAGCAACAGCTTTTGCGTCAGTATATGCGACTGAACGACCGTGATAAATCTGTTATCCGCGCAGCAATTCAAGAGATGCTGAACAACAGATAAAAAACTGCCACCTTTCACAGAAGGTGGTTCTTTTTCTCTGTCTATCAGCATTTCTTCAGGTGATACCTTCTGGATACGCCGCAGTGACATAATCCATACGCCACCAAGAGGACAGATGTCCCCCCTGGTGGCGCTATTTTTTAATTGCAGTCTATCAAGGTAAACAGCAGACTGCTCCTGCCTCCGTTCTCCCGCCAACGTTGTTCTTTCTTTAAGAGTCCGGCTGTAATCAAATCCTGAATCGCACGTTCCACCGTGCGCCGGGACAGATGCAGTTCCTTTGCGATGGTACCAATCGCCGGATAGCATTGTCCCTGTGCATTGCTTCGGTCTTTCAAATACATATACACGGTTTTGGCACGATGGGGCAGTTCTGCTTTATAAATATTAGAAAAATACCCCATACCCGGATCACCTCCTAATCGGTTCTCAGCGGAGGACGTCTTGGTATGCTGCTGTGTTCTCTCGCTGTCTGCACTTGTGACTGTTGCTGACCGCCCTTGCGTGTTCCATCAGCATCAGACATTGGCGGTTCTTCCCATTCATCATCTTCCGCATCTCTGCGCCGTACAATCTCCTGCTCCAGTTCAAAGCGATCTGCGTATTTCACACTTCTGGTAGCCTGCTCCGGCACCTCATACGCATCGCCAAACTGAATCCCCCATTTAAGAAACAGAGGAAGCTGTGTCTGCATAGGACAGTTTCCCGTTTTTGCAAGGACAAAATGTCCCTTTGGAAGTGTTTTCAATTCGTCCGGTGACATTAGAGGACGGCTCATCATCTGCAGGCTCTGGCTCGGATCGTTCTTCCCTCTGGAGATGGAGCCGGACAGAACGGTCCGGTTTCCAAGTGCTTTCGATAAAATCTCCGCACTTTCCGAATTCGGTGCAAATCCTCCAAACAGAATGTCCTGACAGTTATCAATGATGATGCTGGAGCCTTCCTTTCCATAATTCTTTTCCAACTGTGCAAAGCTCTGGATAATAGGAACCATGCTGATCCGTCTGGAACGTCCTGCAGAGAACATCATCTCCATTGATTCAATTTTAGGGATCGTACCAATCTCATCCGCAAACATCATTACACGGTTCGGCAGCTTCCCGCCATGCTCGTCAGCGATGGTCAGCATTTCACGATACAACTGTTGCAGAAACAGCGACACCATAAAATATTTCGTATTATCTTCCTCCGGAAGAACAATAAAAATGGCTGATTTTTCTTTACAGAATGTTTCCGTATCCAGAGAACTGTCAAAGCAGAGGATCTGTTCCATCTCACTGTCCAGAAACGCATTCAAGCGGGACATTGCAGTGGAAAGCACAGACGCCATTGCCTGATCCGCACTGTTGAGCGCAGCTCCGGCAAACCATTTTGCCTTATGTGTTGGCGGCAGCTTATCCATCAAAAGCTGAAACAGGCTTCGGTTCTTGACAGGGGATGGAGCCAGCAGATCCTGAATCAATTTAAACACGGATATGATATGGCGTTTCTCCTGCTCACAATATTCCGCAATCAACAGGATTACGGATGCCAGCAGCCCTTCCGCCGCATCATAAAAAAATGCATTCTGCCCATAGCTGCTGGCAGACGCACCATCGGAACAGATGATGGTTTTTGCCGTAATCTTTGCGCACTTTTCTGCCTTTGCTTTTGCTGCAAGATTACGGTTATCTTTCAGGTATTCATCCATGTACTTGTTGACCAGTGTCAGAATGTTATTTCCATCCGAGCGGGTAGGATTTCTTAAATCCAGAACAGAGATTTTATATCCGTAATACTTTTTCGCAATTCCGGCATAGTTTCGGAACAAATCGCCTTTCGTGTCTGTGGTCAGAAAACTCATACCGGATGCACAGGCATACTCAATATTGGGGTACAGAAAATTAGCTGTCTTACCGACACCGGCCGCACCAATCATCAGGCAATGGATGTCTCCGCTGTCTACCAACGCTGTAACCACTCCGCCTTTCTTTTTGTATCCGACCACCAAACCCTGTTCCGCCGGAAGCGATTCTCCTTTCCTCCATTTTTCAGGCTGATAGGGGATATGAGCATACGTTTCCCGGATTTCTTTTTCTGTTGCAAACCGTGCGGTTCCGTGCTGCCCGTCTCCAACCGTCCGTGACTTAATCCCGTTGAGTGTATAGTAATTGGACAGCAGTGCCAGACCACCAATCACAGCGAACATACCAAGCCCAATGCACACGAATAATACAATCTGATGTGTCTGCATGACAGCCTCCTTTCATCCCATCTGCATGACCGGCTGTTGTTCCTCTGCCGGCTCCGGCGGAGGCTTGCTCAATGCCTGCAGATCTTCATTCCAGTCTTTCCGATTTGAAAAGAGCGAGAATACGTTTCGGTATTCTCGCTCTGCAAGATGTTTTTGTATACGCTCCCGTGCCTGCACGCCCGCTTTATCGTTATCCAGACACAAGGCAATTTTATTCACATGCGGTGCGTCTGTCAGCAACCGCATCAATGCATGCTCTGCTACACCGCAAAGTGCCACATAGCTGTGCTGTTTCCAGTTCTGCCGGTAGAAGGAGAGAAACGAAAGCATATCAATCGGTGCTTCAAATACATACACTGTATCGCTTTGCCCAATCCAATGAAAACTGTACCGCGGATCACAGCTGTCCACATTTCCTTTGAACGCATCGCCGGTGGTATACGTTCCGCGCTTATGCGCATGACGAGGAATTCCTTGTGCATCGTATCCCACAAATACTGCATTGTGATATTTTGCATCTTCATAGAGCATCTTCGCTTTTGCAAATTCTGACACGACCCTGTGGTCCAGACACCGTGTCTTGATCAGGTAAGCAAACACACGGTGCATATCGGTATGCGCTTCCGGCAATACAAACGGCTTTGCCGGTTCCTGTTCCTGTGGTTTGCTTTCCCGATAGATCTGTCCCTGCTCTCCGCCAAGCAGCATCGTGACTGCATCCGGAAAACTCTGATTATAATATGTCCGGACAAAATCGATTGCAAAACCTCCCTTTTCTGTTGCATGGTCATCCCCAAGTACAGAGAAGAGATGCTGAACTGTTTGATAGCTTGCAGGAAAGTTAAGCCATGCTCGGGATGCGATTCCCATCAGATTAAAAATATTTCCATCTTCACCAATGAGCGGACAATCCGGTTTTGCCTGCTGCCTCTTTGAAAAACCGCCCAGTTTGTTTTCCACATAATCGGAGAGCCAGGTTCCTCCAAACTGCTCACGGGTTTGGATTCTCCAAATGGCAAGTTTACCGATATCCAGTTTGTGTTTCCCAAAGGCAAAGAGCAGATTGGTAAGCCCTTCATACTGAAAGACTGCAACATCATCCAGCGGCTTTCCATCTAAAAGAATTCCCTGTTCCCGAAGAATTCCATTGATTCCATCTATCCATTCCTGAAGGTCACCGCCACACCCCTGAAGGATCAGTCCCTCTTGATGACTCATATTCTTAAATTCTTCGGTTGTGATTTTTTTCATATTGACTCCTTTCTTCCTGTACGATTCTTTGAATATGAACACAAAAAAAGACCGGTTTCATTCGCTGCGCAGAAAACGAATATCACCGGTCATTCTTCTGTTTTGCTTGTAAAAACGGGCATATACAAAAAAGAGGACCGGCGCTTTTTTCATCTGCCAATCCTCTGAATTTTCTGTTTTCATCTGTCCAAAACCCGATGTCATCTGTGAAACAGGCAAAAAATAAGGGGCAAAAACGCTCGTTTTTCGCCCCATTTTTTGCTGATTTTTTCTTAGAAAACCACAACATCTTGTGGTTGATAGGTGTTATTTCTTGTCACTACCACAATACGTCATCAGAATCACTGTCTCCACATGCTCCGTCATCGGAAACAAATCCACTCCCTGTATCCATTCCACCTTCCATCTCTGCTTCACCAATATCTCCAAATCCCTCTGCAGCGTCTCCGGATTGCAGGAAATATACACCAGTTTCTTCGGCCTCATACGGCTTACCGCCTGGAGAAATTCCGGAGTGCTGCCTGCTCTGGGCGGGTCCATAAAGACCACGTCCATATGCTCTCCTCTGGTCGCCAGCTTCTGTATAAATCTTGTGGCATCCCCGCACAAAAACCGGGCATTTCCCAAATGATTTTCCTTAGCGTTTTCCACCGCGCATCGAACCGCACTCTGATTCAGTTCCACGCCCAAAACACTTTTCGCATGCTTTGCTGCAGTAAGTCCAATGGTCCCTACACCGCAGTAAGCGTCCAGAACCGTCTGTTTCCCGTTCAGCCCGGCAGCTTCGATGGCCTTCTGATATAGAATTTCCGTCTGTTTCGGATTCACCTGGTAAAAACTCGAAGGCGCGATACGAAACTTCACTCCACAAAGGGAATCCGTAATATAGCCTTTCCCATACAAAATCTTCTCCTTGTCACCCAGAACAGCACTGGTGGAACGAGGATTTATATTCTGCACAATGGTGGTAATATTAGGGCAAAATTCGCGAATCTTCTTTACAAATGCCTTAGAGCCCGGTAAAATCGGTGAAGCTGTTACCAGAACAGCCATAACTTCATCCGTCGTCAGACTATGCCTTACTAAAACATGGCGAATCAGCCCTGTCCTTCTATCCTCATCATAAGGCTGGTATTTGCAGTCTACTGCCGCTTTTCGCACAGCCTCTACAGCTTTATCCAAAGCCGGCTGGTGAAGAAAACACCGTTCTACCGGTATTACCCTATGGGTTCCCTGGGCATAAATTCCGCTCTGCAGCCTCTTTCCCTCTCCACGTGTAAAGGTCGAAATTACTTTATTTCGATAATGCCAGGGGTTCTCCATTCCAATCACAGGCTGCACCTTTCCGAATTTTCCAAGAAGCTTTTCCAATCTTTTCTGTTTCTTTTTTAACTGTTTTTCATAAGACAGAGACAACATACTACAGCCGCCGCAGCCCATTTTTTCCAATTCACAGCTTCTCTTTTGTTCTTCCATTTTTCGTCCTCCTGTAATTGCCTCCCGGGCAGATGATTGGCTTTATTATACCATTCTCCACTTCTTTCGTCATGCTTTTTCTGATATTTTTTCATACAACAAAAAGCCCCCGTATGTCTGCTTTTCTTCTGACACACGAGGGTCTTCTTCTGTTACCTGAAAATCTTATCCGTGAATTTTAATGACACCTTTTACAATTTCCGCCTTGTTATGAATACTGTAATCCATAGCCTTCTGTACATCATCCAAATCAAATATATCCGTTACAATCCCCTTCAGATTTACCTTTCCGGAAGCCACGGCATCAATAGCCATCGGGTAAATATGACGATAACGGAACACCGTCTTAAAGGTCAGCTCCTTGTCCAGAGCGATACTCATAGGCAATGTTACTTCTCCGGTTTTACTGTATCCTACCAGCACAATGGTAGCACCTTTCTTTGTAATCTGTATGGCCTGTCTTGTGGTAATTTCACTTCCTGCTGTTTCAATTACCAGGTCTGCGCCTTTGCCAGCAGTCAGCTCTTTTATACGGGCTGCCACGTCTTCTTTCGCACCGTTAATGACTCCGGTCGCTCCTAATTCCAGGGCTTTTTCCAGACGTTTCTCCATGATATCCACTACATAAACTTCTGTCACACCTCTGGCCTTTAAAGCCATCATAGACACCAGACCAATACATCCCGCTCCCATAACTACGGCCTTCTGTCCCAGGTGCGCATCTCCCTGAATGGCTGCATGGAAACCAACAGCCAAAGGTTCAATCAAAGCACCTTCCAGTGTACTTACGTTGTCCGGCAGTTTAAAGCAAAGCCCTGCTTCGTGTGCCACATATTCCTGAAAAACTCCGTCAACCGGCGGTGTTGCAAAAAATTCCACATCCGGGCAGAGATTGTATTTACCTTCTTTGCAGAATTCACAGTGTCCACAGGTTTTTCCCGGCTCTAAGGCTACTCTGTCACCGACTTTTAAATGGGTGACATTTTTGCCCACTTCTACAACTGTGCCGCCCGGTTCATGTCCCAGCACAAAAGGCGGCTTTACAATAAAATCTCCAATAGCCCCTGATTCATAATAATGCAAGTCACTTCCGCAAATACCCACATATTCCAGTTTTACCAGAACTTCATCATCCTTCGGTGTGGGAATATCACGCTCCTCAAATCCCATTTTACCAATCTCCAGCATAACCGCTGTTTTCATTTTACCTTCCATGGCTGTCCCTCCGCTTATTTTCTTTATTTTATACTTAATTAAACAGTTTTATTATGTTTTTATAGTATAGCAAAGGAACAAAAAAGTCAATAAAAAAATGGTAATTTTCTCTGTTTTACACGGTTTCCAGAAAAGATTCGATGACTCTTAATCCGGCTCCCAGAGCCGCCGCTCCCCTTTGATACCGGCAGGCTCTTACGAAAGGCATGCTCTCGCCAAACGTATTTCGCTGGTAAATTTTTTTCCAGACAGCATCCAGATACGGTTCCAGATAACTGCCCACATACCCTCCCAGTACAATGTCACAGTCCAGTATCATATGAAGATTATTCACCGCTACAGCCAGTTTATCTGTGTAATCCTCCCAAAGTGCAGCACTTTTTTCTTCCCCTGCTTTCAGAGCAGAAAAGAATGCCTCCAAGTTTCCCTCTTTCGTATCAGCCAGCCTTTTTGCGGAACAATAGACATCCAGACAGCCTTTTTTACCACAGTAGCACAACCCGCCGTCCGGAACAAGAGTCATATGTCCCGCTTCACCGCAGCGGAAATTTTTTCCCTGGGAAAGCTCTCCGTGGGCGAATACTGCACCGCCTACGGTATTACTGAGAGACAGATAGAAAAACTCTTCCCCACGGTCTGCCTGCAGACCCTCCGCATACGCACCAGCATTGGCATCATTCAGGAAAAAACAGGCATAAGGAAAGCAGGCGCTGACCTCCTCTAAGGGCAGCCATTCCACCCCCAGCACATGGGAATATGTAATGGCCTTCTTCTCAAAATTTACGATTCCCGGAAAGGAAATACCCAATCCCAGGAACCGAGTTCTGTCCACCTGGTTTTTATCCAAAAATCTTTCCAGATTCTGTGCCAGTTCCTGGTAATAAGCCATTCCCTTTTCATATGGTTTTGCAAATCTCTGACAGTCCAGAATCTCTCCCTGCAAATTCACCAAGAGCATGCTCACATGATTTCCGGTAATATCTATTCCTGCTGCAAGCCGAAAATCCGCACAAACTTTTAAAGCCTTTGCCCTCCGGCCTCCGGTAGAAGCCAGTTCCCCCACTTCCTGCAAAAGTCCTCTTTCCAAAAATTCTTTTGTATTCTGGGTCACGGTGGGAAGACTCATTTGCAGATGGTAAGCAATGTCCGGATTGGAAACAACACCTGCTTTGCGGATATAGCGAAAAATCCGGTTTCTGTTATTCTTTTTCACCTCAATATTTGTTATCTGTTTCTTTGTCATATCCTGCCTCTATGAATTATTCTATTCCATATTTGTCCTTCAAATCTTCATATCTCTCCTGCCGCATCTCGTCTGCCCTTTCCTTTGCCGCTCTGTTTGCTGCACGCATGGGAACCCAAAAAACGCCTAAGATAAGCACACCGCCTACAGCCATAAAAACCAGCCACTTCACCCCGGCCCGAATAGAAGGCTTCAGCATTTTTTTCTGAAGCTCGTTGATGTTCAGTACCTGTCCATACCGTCGTTTCCGGCAATGGGGACAGGAAAACTTCTTGGCATAATAAGAATAGTGGGGACGGTTTACAAATGCACCGTTCTGAATACGGGTTTTTGTCGTTCTCACAGATTTTGCCATAATACTTTTTGTAAATTCTCCGGCGCTTACTTCATACTCCGTTCCACATATTTCGCACTTTATATGACCGGTAAATTCTCCGTCTGCCACTACTTTTACGCCGCTTCTGAAAAACTGTACCCCGCAGAAAACCACCCAGCCAAGAAGCACGAAAAATAAGAGTACCAGCAGAATTGTTCTGATATCCATACCTTCTTCCTCCTTTTTCCCAGTATAACATCTATCTATTTTCCTGTCATGCTTTATTTCAGTAAATTATCCAATTCTTCCAAAATCTCCAAAACAAAAACTGCCTTATGAATACACATCCGCAAAGCCCTTTTAGGTATCTCTGCTGCCTGCTTCATAAGACAGTTCCTTATTTCACACGTTCTTTATTCCCATTCAGCCGCAAACCGGTCATGCACTGCCCGCATAGCTGCTTCCGCTTCATTTTCTGCAATGACTGCGGTGATACGGATTTCCGAGGTTGTAATCATATCCGTGTTAATCCCTGCATCAGAAAGCGCCTCGAACATTTTTGCTGCCACACCGGGATTTGAGCTGACACCTGCACCGACTACGGAAACTTTTGCAACATCCTCCTCACAACTGATGTTTACAGTTCCAAGCACATCGCTGTGCTGTTTTAAAAGTTCTGCTGCCATGAGCATATCCGGTCTGGCAATGGTAAAGGTCAGTGTTTTGGTTCCGTCCTTTTCCAGAGACTGAATCATAACGTCAATGTTCATTCCGTGTTTGGCCAGCAGGTTCAAAAGGCGGAATGTGCTTTCCGGGTCATCTTTCATTCCTGCCACTGTAATTTTCGCAATATTCTTATCGGTTGCCACACCGCTTATCAGCATTTTTTCCATTTTTGTGCTCTCCTTTACCACTGTTCCTTCTGCTTCGCTCATACTGGATTTCACCACCAGCTTTACATTATATCTTCTCGCCATCTCCACGCAGCGGTTATGTAATACCTTTGCTCCAAGAGAAGCAAATTCCAGCATTTCCTCGTAAGTAACCTCTTCCATTTTTCTGGCATTTGGGACAATACGGGGGTCTGCGCTGTATACGCCGTCTACATCGGTATATATCTCACAGACGTCTGCATTCATGGCCGCTGCAAGAGCCACTGCCGTTGTATCGGAGCCGCCTCTTCCCAAAGTAGTCACATCTTCGTATTTATTAATTCCCTGAAAACCGGTAACCACTACAATTTTGTTGGAATCCAGTTCCTTGCGGATACGTTCTGTATCAATTCTCTTCAGTTTTGCATTCTGATAAGCAGAAGTCGTGTGCATCGCCACCTGCCATGCATTTAAAGAAATGGCAGGTACTCCCATCTGAAGCATGGTCATGGCCATAAGGGATACCGATACCTGTTCTCCTGTAGACAACAGCATATCCATCTCCCTTCTGGACGGCATATCCGTAATCTGCTGCGCCTGGCTGATAAGCCCGTCTGTGGTCTTTCCCATAGCCGAAAGCACCACAATCACCTGATTTCCATCTTTCCATTTCTTAATGCATCGTTCTGCTACATTTCTGATTTTTCCCAAATCTGCTACAGAACTTCCACCGAATTTCATTACTGCAAGCATAAAGTTCTTCTCCTCTGTCTGTATTTCTGAAATTCATTATAGCACTAAGAAGTGTTAAAGTCACCTGTTTCTTTTATTCATTCCGCAGTCTTTCCACCAGACTCTGCTTCTCCAGATTCCGGAAGCAGAAATAGGGCACTGCTACCGCAAAAATCACCAATATAGGTGTACAAACCACCAGTGGAAACAGCGTAAACTGAAAGCTTGACATGCCGCCTTCCACCATACTGCGTATCACGGTTCCGATGACCAAGCTGCTGACAGCATAAGACGCAGCCAAAGTCAGTCCCGCATAATACAGCCCTTCTAAAATCAGCATTTTCCGCAGCTGCTTTTTGCTCATACCTACACTCTGAATCATAGCAAATTCCTTTCTCCGGCTCACAACGGATGTTACCATACTATTTATAAAATTTAAAATTCCTACTATGGCAATCACCACGCTGATTGCATTTCCCATAACCGCAGAGGATTTTGTCTGTTTTTCATACTGCTCTGCAATGGTGGCTTTAGAAGTCAGATTGGAGTGATTTCCCGTTTCCTTCAGATAGGTTCTCACCTCTTCTTCTGCCTGTGCCGTTTTTTCTTCTTCCACATTGACATACAGCTTTCTCATGGTGCTGTCCGGCCAGAGCTGGCAAAAACGCTCTGCCGGCATAAGAAGGCCCATAGTATAACGGTTGTCCTCCCCAGCCTCAGAAGCACCTTCTGTCACAGGACTGAAAGGGGCTACTACAGCCATAACTTCAAAGGTTTTCCCCTGAATTTCCACCTTTTCTCCCACGGAATACGTAGGCATGGTCACATTTTTCTCCTCTGTGCTTGGTCCCTCTGCCAGAAGATAATTTCCTGCAGCAAACTTTTCTTTGTCAAAAGTACCTTCTAAAAGGTATTTTTCTTTTGTGATACTGTCCAGAGGAATCCCTTCAAGTCCTATGATTTCGGCAGTTACTTCTTTGGTTTCCATGGCTTTTCGGCAGTCTTCGGCCCCGCCCTTGTCAAAGGATGCCCAGTCCTGCAAAACCTCTTCTGTATAATAATTCTCCATATTCTTCACAGCGTTGTCACTGAGCTTCATAGAAAATTCCCTGGAATACAGACAGCCCTCTTCTGTTTTTCCCGGAAGCTGCTGCACTTTTTCTACAAGCGCCTCATCTACAGTGCTGTCTGTGGGGTCATACCCGTTCACCCGCTCTTCACTGTCTGCATCGTCAAACTGTAAAGTTGCAGCCGCCAGTTCCTCCAGATACACATTCATATCAAAAGAAGCATTCTTTGCATAAAAAGCGGAGAGCAGTACCAGCGCCAGAGTCAGCGACAAAATCACGGTTATTGTACGCTTTTTATTCCTCCAGAGATTTGCCCAGGACATCTGTTCCACGGACACCGTTTTAGGACGTTTTTTCTTTCCGATTTTTTTCTCTGCGTCACAATAACGAAGCGCTTCCATAGGAGAAATCTTTCCTGCAATTCTGGCCGGGCGCAGACAGGAAACCCACACGGTAATCCATGCAAACACCGCAGAACCTATGAAAATCACAGGACTGCCAGAAACCACTGCACTTCCATCTGACCAGCTAATCAAGCCTGGCACCAGCTTCATGCCCAAAAGCCACCCAAAAACAAGCCCCAGGGGAATCCCAATGGCGCATAAACGGTTTGCCTGTCCGTAAATCAGTTTTTTAATCTGTTTTTTGGTAGTTCCCAGGGTTTTCAATTTCCCGTAAAACTGAATATCTGCAGATACTGAAATCTGGAAAATGTTATAAATAATCAGATATCCTGCCACAAATACCAGAAACATACCTGCATACATAGGCAGACTTTCCTGCGCGGCCTGAACCCCCATTTCCGGGGAATATGCCAGGTTTACCCCATATTCCAATTCTTTCAGACCTGTGTCTTTTAGGACGCTATCCATGGTGCTTTCTATATTTTTCGTATTTTTCAAATGCACCTGGGCCATATGAAGTCCCAAAACCTGTCCCTCTGAATTTTCCACTCCCCCTGTCATTTTCTCTGCGAATTCCCGGCTGACCCAGGCATAGCTGGCATAGGAAGAAGCATTATCTTCCCAAAAACCACAGAGGGTAAAAGTGCTTTCTGTCACTTCCGGGCTGTTGATATCCCTGCGCCACTGCAAGGTCACCTCTTCTCCCAGCTTATGAGGTATCCCCAGTTTATCCAGCACTTCTGTTCCCGCTGCCAGTTCGTTTTCTTTTTGCGGCATATGTCCGGTTGTTGGTTCTGCAAAGGAATGGCTGGCATACATATCATCTCCCCAACGGATTTCCACCTGGCGTCCTGCCAGCTTTTCATTCTCTGCCAGCCCAAGGACAATGCTCTCGCCAACGCCTTTTACCTTAGGATGTCCTGCAATTTTCTCTGCTGCTTCTCCTGTGATTTCTTTAAAAGAAATCTGTGCATCATACCCGGACTGACGAAAATTCATGGTTATTATGTTTTCGCTGATACTTTGAGCGAGCACAAATAAAGTAGTAAACATCAGAGTAGTTAAAAAAACAGCAAGCACTGCCACCAGATTGCGCCCCTTATTCTGACAGAACGTACGGTTGGTCAGTGTTTTCATAAAATTGTTCTTCTTCATAATATCCTCCCCTGCTGCTGTACAATCTTTCCGTCCTCAATACGGACAATGCAGTCTGCCATCTGGGCGATTTCCGGGTTATGGGTAATCATCACAATGGTCTGGTGAAACTCTTTTCCCGTCATTTTCAAAAGCCCGATAACGTCATCACTGGTCTTCGAGTCCAGATTTCCGGTTGGCTCATCAGCTAGTACAATGGAGGGTTTGGAAGCCAGAGCCCTAGCAATCGCCACTCTTTGCTGCTGTCCCCCGGAAAGCTGGTTTGGCATACTGTCCAACCTTTTTTCCAGTCCCAAAAGCTTCACCACCTGCATAACAAACTTCTTATCCGGCTTTTTCCCATCCATGGCTACGGGAAAAATAATGTTCTCCCACACACTGAGTACCGGCACCAGATTGTAATTCTGGAAAATAAATCCTATCTGCTGACGGCGGAAAATGGTAGCCTCCTCACTATTTAACGCGGCCAATTCCGTATTTCCCACTTTAATACTTCCTGATGTGGGACAATCCAGACCTCCCAGCATGTTGAGCAAAGTGGATTTTCCGCTGCCTGAAGATCCTATAATGGCTGTAAATTTCCCGTTTTCAATATCCAGATTCACTCCGTCAAGAGCCTTTACCAAAGTATCTCCTTTTCCATAATATTTTTTCAGATTCCGCACCTGTAAAATTGCGTCCATGTCTTTTCCTCCTGCTTTCTCTTTCTGATAAAAATAGTCTAACAGATACAAGTCTCAATCCGGGCACAGAAAAGGCACATTTTTGTAACTTTTCCCGTCACAAAAATGTGCCTTTCTCTTATTCTATATTTCTAAGCCGTTCTGTAATACTTTTTTTCTCCATTCCCATCAGACAAAGCTGTGGCAGAAGAAGAGAAATCAACAGCAGCACCCCGCCTGTTACAAACAACGGAAGCAGAGAAAATTCATAGGTAACTGCCCAGTCTATGGAATATATATACGCTGCGTCCGACTCATAATACAGAGGCATTCCGTACCATAAAAGCAGGGCCACAGCCGGAAATACCGCGAGTATAGACCCTGCACCGTAAATCAGTCCCTCGTACAGCACCATACGCCTCACTCCCGGCAGGTCCATTCCCAATCCTTGATACAGGGCAAAGGTTCTCTTCCGCAGCATCATACGGTTCATGAGAAGATTGCCGTAGCTTAACACCGCAATCAAAAAGAGAAACAGACCGGTTACAAACTGCACGGAAATAGAAAGAAAGGTTTCCTGCGCAAAAGCCTGTTCCGTTTCTTCCCTTCTCTCCACCGCAATTTTCCCCTCCGCTTCATAAGTTTTCAGGATTTTCTCTACAGCCGCTTTTTGGGATTCCTCCACATTGAAATTTATCTGCCGCACGGAAAGATGGGGATACAAGTCCCGCAAGGCTTGCGGCGGCATAAGATAATTGAGAGAAAAGGCCGCCTCCTTACTGTTGCTGCCCATAGGAAACATAGCAGGGTCCTGCACGGTCATCATAACAGTAAAGGTCTTATCTTCTATCTGAATTTTACTTCCTGCAGGCGCTGCCGAAATCCAGGCTGCTGCAGAAGCGCCTACAGCGATGACGTAATCTCCCGAAGCATATTTTTCTGCATCAAAGGCACCGTCCAAAAGATAGTGAGGCATAGTCATAAATTCCAACCCATATCCTTCTGTGCCATACAGCACGCTGGTATAAGTTTTCTCTTTTTCAAATTTTTCGATTCCCGCTATCCAATCCGGATCTCCTTCCATGCTTTCCTTTCGGCTGATATCAGGGTCATAATCACAGGGACCGTGATAAAAATCCGTGATGGTCTGATACAGAGCCTCATCTGCTGTCAGCTGTACTTCATGAGACAACGTTTCTCCGAATTTTTCCACCCCCGGAAGCTGCCGCAGATTCTCCACCATTTCCTCTGAGATACCCCCTGCCGCCTCGTTGTATCTTTGATTCCGGGAGGCACAGGAGGCATCCGCCACGGTATAATCACTGGCAGCTACCTCTTTCAGATAATAGTCCACATCATAGCTGATATAACGGATAAACACACTGCACAGAAAAAAGGAAGACAGAAACAACAGCAGCATACAGGCAAAAAAACTCCCCTTCACTTCTCCCACGGACAACCAAGCCATTCGCCCAATGCTCACGGTTTTCCAGGATTTTCTCTTTCGCTGACGTTTCTTTTCCCGTTCTGCAAAGATTTCTGTGGGGGTCTTAAAAAACAATCTCCAATTGTCATAAAGAACAGCCGCAATCACGGTAAAAAGTGCCAATACTCCGCCTTTTGCCGCCGGCAGGAAAGAAAAAGCAGAAAGTCCGGGATTCGTACTTATGAGTATCTCCAGAATTTTGTTCCCGAAGTTCTGAAAAATCCAGCCGGCCCCCAGACACCCCAAAGGCAAACAGCGCAAAAATCACATAAGAGCGCAGTTTTTCTTCTGTCTTTTCCTGGTTAACCTGATTATAAGCCAAATTCACAAAGACCTGTTCCTCTGAAATTACCGCTTTTTTGGCCATACTTACCGCTTTTTCTTCCAATTTATCCGTCTGGTACACATCCACTCCCAATATTTCGTTTTCCTGTATGTTTTCCCTATATCCGGGAGAAAGACCTTCTGCCGTTTTCTCCGTAATCCAGGCATACGTTTCACCCTGAAAAGGCTGACCGTTCCAGAAGCCGCACAGCATAAATACCGCTTCCTGTACAACCTCCTCCCCTTCTTTAGTCCACAAAACCTCAAACTCTGTCCCTAACTTGTGAGGAAGCCCTAAAGAATCCAGCGTCATAGTATCCAGGGCAATTTCCCCTGCCTTTTTTGGCATTCGTCCCTCTGTAGGCGCACAGAAAACGGTTTTGGCATACGCGTCATTGACTGCTGCCAGATAGGGCTGCCGGTATTCCAAAATTTCCCCGCCAAGCCTTCCAAGAGGCTGAAGACGAACACTCTTCTTTACATTTTCCTGCTGCAAAAGCGCCTCTGCCTGCACCTCTGTCAGATTGCGGTATACAATCTGGCTTTCAGAACCAAAGGTCTGCTGATATTTAAAAAAGTAGGCCCACTCCTCTCCCTTTTGGAAAAGAAACAGCAGGGTATATACCATGCAAATGAGCAAAATCGTAAAAACAAGCAGCAGATTCTGCTTTTTATAGGTTTTCATCTGACGAAAAATCAATTTCCGACAGACATGCAGATTGTTATTTTCCATCCTGCCTGCCCACCCTTTCCAGAATTTTACCGTCCTCCATACGGACAACCCGATCCGCCATCTGGGCAATATCGGGATTATGGGTAATCATAACCAAAGTCTGACGATAAGTATCCGCCGCAGATTTCAACAGACCCAACACCTCCTGACTGGTGCGCGAATCCAGATTTCCGGTTGGCTCATCTGTAAACTGTACCCCTATCCCCTTATGCCTTGAAAATAGGGGCTTTAACGGTATGTACATTTGTGTACTGTGTACATTTTCTTTATACGTTAAAAGCAAGCAGATCTTTTCTTTCCAGAAGTCCCCACTTGCTTTTATATATTAATAATACTTATGTCCATTGCTTGCTGCAATACATTTTTGTTTTAATTCTCGGCTTATTTCAAACCTTTCATAATATTCATCTGATTCTGTTTCAAATGCATATTTATATACTTTCACAACTTCTTCGCAATTACTTTGAAATTGACTTTCTTCAACTGTACTATTTCCATCTCCAATCAATCTATTTACAAATCTCTGGTAAGCTTTTAACTCTGGTAATACGCTTGCAACAAAAGCACTTTTCCCCTCTAAAAATTTTTTCTTTTCTGGAATATCAATAATATCAAGTAATATAATACATGCTACAAATAGTGATATAAAATATGACTCTGAACTTATGTATGTTCCTGTAGAACTTGGTACTGATTCAATTCGACTCTTGTAAATCAGTTTATCTCGCAAAGATAAGTGATAATAGTCACTCAACTCTTCCGCTAGTTGATGCAACCAATATTTTCTCTCTGTTCGTTGTTCAGAAAATTCTATAGACTGTTTTTGATACCGATCCATTACTGGAAGATTTATATTCACATCAAAAAACTTATTCAAATATCTGGTTGCATCAAATCCACTTCCATAATAATTTGTTATGGTATGTATTAACTGCTCCTTATTAAGAGACACCACGAAAATCACACGCTCATCATCAAAATAGTGTTTGATTCTCTCCAACATTTCTATGGCAAAAGATGGTCTGCAGCGATCCAATTCATCAATAAATATAATCAGTTTCTGCGCTCTTTCTACAATAATGTCATTGAAGATTCCTTTTACTCGTTCCCGGATTTCTTCCTCTGTTTGTACAAGGGATAAAATATCCATACTTTTCCCTTGCAACTTTTCAATTGCGGTGAATGGATTTGCTTTAAACTCACCTAGTGATATAGGTAATGTTGCTACTACCTCTATTAGTTTTTTACTTATCTTTTCGGAATCTATTTTCGTATCATAAACACCCTTGCAAGTTTTTGTCATTACTAGTAGCAGTGACATAAGTGGATCACTATGATTGTCATACATCCATGCATTATAATATATTGGCAAATAAGAATGTTTCAACTCCATTTTAGCTATCATCTCATTGTCCTTCAAATATTTATAAGACGGAAGTTTCTCTATCGAATTTTCTTCATCTGCCCATTGATTTACCAACACATATTTTAGCACTTCTTCAATCTGTCGGACAAAAAATGTCTTTCCATCTCCCCATTTCGCATCCAAGCTAATGCAAGCACTTTCATCTATGAGTTCTAACCCATCTATAAACTCTTTTATATCTTTATTTCTCTCAAAAGTATTGTTCTTTATGGATGTCCAGATATTTATATCCGTTGCTTCCTGAACATATTTCTTCATATATTGTATTCTCCTTTATCATGAACTCCAATTATGGCTGAATATAATTAACATCTCTATTGTCTCACACAATCTAAACATCAACAATACCTTTTTATTTCAACAACTACCAGCAGGCACGTTCTTCTCGCCCCTGCCAATCGCTGATTATTTTCTTCTTCATTAAAAATTCTTGATCAGATTCAAGTCTCTTTTATTCAATGCTTTTCGCATTGCTTCATTTTCTTTCCGTAATGTCTCATTTTCTCTTTTTAGTTTTGCTACCTGCTGTTCTAATTGCAGGATGCGACTGTCCATCGCCATATCTAAAATCTTTCTTCTTTTATCTACCATACCTGCTTGTAGCTGCAAGGCATGATCTACTGCTTTTCGTACTTCCGGGTTCTTATAAAAAAATCCTCTGGACAGTCCGGTCTTTTGCATCAACTTGGGGACTGTTACTTTATCCTCTTCTTCAATCATCTCCTGAATTGCCAATTTTGCCCTCTGAATCTTCTCCATGCTCTGCTTATGGTTTATTTCCAGCATCTTGTCATATTTGCTCATACTCTTTCCCCCATCCTGCCAAGTTCGCCCGGATCATCCGGCTCATCTCTGCTCTGATTTCTCTTGTTTCATCTGCAATGATCTGAAGACTCATCTTTCGATAAAACTTCACATTCTTTACCGATGTATGCCCCAGTAGTTTTGCGATGGTCCAATCATCCAGATGCATCTCTGTTAGTCGGATGCCATATACATGGCGGAACATATGTGTTCCAAAGCCGAATAATTCGCCGTTATCATCTCGCAGATCTTTTTTCTGAATGATGGCCATCACTCTATTTTGAACGGTATTATACTGCAAAGGTTTCCGGGTATTTTTCTCATCTACAAAAATGTAAATCGTATCTCCATACATTTTCTCGGTGTACTCAATTGCTTTTTCAATCAGTAGTTCCAATTCTGCACTAATGGGTTTCATAAATGTGTGTGTTTTCATCTGCCTGATCTGAATCATAGGATGCCCATTCTGCCGATATAGGCAGTCCCTCTGAAGAGTTAAGGTATCGGAGATTCTTGTCCCCAACATTTGGTGAATGATCATGAGTCGCTCAATCTGCTCATCCAGTTCTGCAAGCGCTGCATTAAAACGAATCAGCTCACTGTCTGAATAAGATTTCAATTTAGGCTGCACTTGTTTGGGAAGGTCACTGGTCAGGAATATACTTTCCAGATGCGAATATCCATATAACTTCCCGATGGTTTCCAGTATCCCTCGGAGTCTTGTCAGATCCATTCGGTAATTGTTCACACCTTCTGCTTCTGTTGCAAGGTACGTCAGATATTCTTCCAGCAACTCCCGATTTAGTTCTTCTGCCGAATGGATTTGGGGATATGTTTCTTTCAGATATTTGGATAACCTCCGGATGGCTGTCAGCTCTTTGATGATCGTTGCAATCGCTTCATGATGTAAATGTTCATAAACTGCCTTTTTTGTTTCTTCCCGCAAGTCATCCTGGATAATCGTTGTAAAATTCAAAGTCTGCACATTTTTAATCGGATTCTTTTTATAGGCAATGTCCAGATTCTCTAATTTCCAGATATCTTTCTCAATCTCATCCCGTTCCTCTTCCTTTTCTGTAAATTGATATACCTTACGCACATACGTGATGAGACTCGATGGCAATGTCTTTTCTTTCCCATATACGCTGACTCCCGGTACTGTCAGTTTCTGTCCATGTTCCAGAAGCCAGCTCCGGATTTTTAACAGCCATTGCTCCCATTCAAGTTCCTGTAAACTCTCTACCCGGATATGCTTATCCTTCAACACCATGCAAAATCTCTGATAGGTCGCTCGTTCTTGTATCATCGTTGTCAAAGCACATTGTTGACTTCGTTCCTCAATAAATGAACAGAATTCTTTTTGAAGTCCTTTTGTTTGAAGCAGTCCTAAATCAAAACAATGAGATTCCTTTACATTCTTTTTCTGCTTCTCTTCTGCTCTTGCATAGCAGTTCAAATCTGTTAGATATAATTTTTCATCCATGGAACTCTCCTTTCATCAGTTCCGCCGCAAAGCTGTGGGTTTCTTCCTGGAAGTATGCTTCACTGGCTTTTTCCAGTTTCTTTGGCATATAATCCACATACTGTCTAGTCATTTCTTCATATTCATGCCCCAGATAATCCCGCACTGCCTGGAGGGAAATCCCGCTATCATAATACAGCGTAGCCAAGTTATGACGGTAATCATGGGATTTGAAAAGGTATTCCCCATCTGCGATCTGATATTTCTCACAGTATTTCAGCATCTGATACCGGAAGGTTCCATACCGGAAAGCGCCTCCTGTCTGATTCTGAAACAGATATTCTTCCGGTCCAATCTGATATTTCTTTTTATACACCTGTACCAGTTTGTACAATGCTTCCGGAATGGGAATCCGCTTATAAGTTTTCATTTTTACCTGATAGACCTTCAGCCAGTAATCTCCATCCTTTTCTTCATAACCATCACCTGTCAGGGTACACACTTCGCTTCCCCGGATTCCGGTACACCATAGATGAAGGAACATCAGTCGAAGATGTTCTGGGAATTCTGCCAGCTTAGACAAAATTTCCGTATATACTCCTTCTGGTACGCTGCGGTCATTGTGGACACGCACTTCTTTTTGTAGATAATACTCATGCCGGAAGGGAATCTTTTTCAAATACCCTTTGACCACAAGAAAATTGTAAAACTGCAGGATCATAAAAATCCGCCCATTGGCTGTTGCTTCACGTGTATTCTGATCGCGGATGCCCTCCAGATATTTCTGGATCTTCTCTGCCTCCACTTCATAGATTGGCTTTTCTTCTCCATTAAAATATACCAGAAATGTGCGAAGTTCCAGTAGCTTGATTCGGATGGTGCTGATGCATAAATCTGTGATTCCAAACAGATACCGCAAATATTTTTGCAAAATCTTTTGATTCTCCAAATTTGTCACTTCTTTAAAGGACACCAGTTCTATAGGTTTGCTGGGGTTCATCCGTTCTTTAGAAAAATGGAAGCGTTCCAAAAACCACACGTTTGCTTGCCAATGAATTTCTGATGCCTGTATAAACAATATCTTTCTGCTCGTTCTCAGGATGCCAAATACAGTACGTTTCTTTCTCCCTTTAAACTCTTCCGCAAGTTCCTGTTCAAATTGCTGTTCTTTGGTCAGTGTCATGGTCTCAATATCAGCCACTTGATGTTTCATACAAAATTGATAGAGCCTTTGCAGTGCCAGCAGTTTCTCTTTTCTATAACGGCCTTTGTAGGTATGGATCACCTCTTTTAATACTGTAAAAATCTGCATCTTCAAACTTTTTGGACACTCCAGTGTAAAATCCCACAGCAGTTCCTTTCCATCTTTGCTGGTCAGAAAAGATTCTGCTATCTCAATCTCCGGATAATAGGTTAGGCAGATCCACTGATCACGATACTCGGTGGTATAGTTTCTTCGCCCTGCCAGTGTCTGCATCTCTTCTTTCATCTGATGAAGGAAGATTCTGTCAAATCCCCGCAGGCAGGTAATCGGTGCATGAACGGTTTCGTTCCTTTCCAGATATTCTTCGTATCGGATCCTTAGGGCTACGTCCATTTCCGAAATGTCGGTAATCCCCTCTTCTATCAGGAATTTCTTTACCCTGTTTCGTATTTTCCCATTTACCTCTGTGCAGGCATCCACCTGTTCACAGATTTTTTGTTCCAGTGCTTCCCGCTCTTCCTGCTGTTCATAAATATGTAATTGATAAGCGGGCATGTTCTTCACCTCCTACAGGAGTTTCTCCACATCATAAAGGGCAGAATGCTTTGCATAATATTGGTCGCTGGCTTCCATAAGCTGGTCATCTACAAGGTTCAGATATTTGATGGTCGTATCGATGTGCTTATGTCCATATGCCTCACTGATCATTTCCAGTGGCCATCCGGCATCCCGCCTCATATTTCCGAAGTATCTCCGTAGCATATGAGGTGTCGTATGGATGCCTGTCTTTTTCTCCATCCGCTCCAGCATCCGGTAAACTGCGTCCACCTGAAGTGCCTTTCCTTTTGTCTCTCCTTCGATGTTTACAAACAGCATCGGCTGGTGTTGCAGAAATTCCCGGTACTTGGACAAATAAAACAGTAAAAACTGGAAAGTGGCATCACTGACTTTGGATCTTCGGTACGCCGCATTCTTCGCCCTTGCCTTGTTCTCATTGTCATCCCGGAAGAATACCCGGATGGTGTGTCTTTCATAATCAATATCTCTGGTATAATTTACACCTAAAATCTCGCCGATCCGGTATCCGGTCTCTGCCAGCAGCATGATCAGAAGCTGGTCCCTGCAGTTGGTACACTGCTTCAAAAGTTCCAAAATCTCCTGATGCTCTGCCGGACGGACGTTTCGTTCTTCCTCTTTCAGATAGCCATTGAATGACCGGAACCGCAGCTTCCGTTTTACACCGATGGAATCATGGGTGGTAAAACTGTCATAATATAACACTTTCAGCCTTTCCATATCTGATTCCAGCTCTAAAAAACAGAAAAACCTGAACACGTCTTTTAAGTACGCATTGCAGGTTTTATTGCTTGGCAGTTTCTCTTTCTTTTCATGCAAATGGTTTCCGGCTTTCAGCCAGTGGAGAAATCCCACATAATGTTCATACTGTTCCTGGAATTCCAGTTCCGCCACCTGGGACAGTTCCATCTTTTTCTCATCCAGATATTCCAGATAGAACCGGATGGATTTTGCCCTGCGGCCAACGGTATTCGGGGAACGGTTTGCTCGGATCAAATGCGTCAGATACTTGGACGGGAACAGCACCATCTGCCAGCTCTGATGATCCCGGATTAAAAAATATTCCTGTTTTCCTTCCCAGATATGTTCCACTGCATATCGTGCCATTTTGCTCACCGTCCTTTCCTCTAACGCTATACACATTATACCCACTTCATGTTCAAATAGCTATTCATCAATACCAACAATCCCTCCAAAACCACCCCAAAAACTGTACTAAACTTTTCCCCTAAAAGCGTCTGGAAAATAAGCACAAGCAACAAGGCTGGAAAGAGAATTTTGCCTATTACAAATAATACTCTACACCTTTCCGGCTGCGGATGAAATCCTGTACCTCTTTCAACTCTTCCGCTATCCGGCAGGACGGAAGCGCACACATCACATCTTCGTGATACTTGCCGCCTTTTACCGCCCGAATATCTAAAATAGACACCACACAAGTATCAGTTTCTGTCCGAATGGCTCTCCCAAATCCCTGGCGCAGTTTCTTCTGCATATCCGGCACAATGATAGATTGGATATAGGATTCCAAAGAGTCATACGTCTCCTTCTCTGCTTCACTGATCGGATCTGGTACTGCAAAAGGCAGTTTCACAATAATTAGAGAGGATACCATATCTCCCGGAAAGTCCACCCCTTCCCAACAAGAACCGGCTGCAAACAACACCCCATTTTCCATGGTCTTAAACCGTAAAATTTCTTCCTGGGAGTGTCTCCATACTTCCACCATGGGGAACGGCAAGCTGTCTCTTAAAAGCTGGTACACACTTCCCATCAGTGTATAAGAAGTAAACAGTACCAGCGTATGCCCATAAGTGGAACAGATCAGGGAATGGATATGATTTGCCACCATCACCGCCTCTTCCCGGCTTCCTCTCCTGCAATGATCCAACGTCTTTGGCAGGTATAGCAGACAATTCTTTTCGTAGGAAAAAGGGGACTCTGCCACATATTCCTGCACTCCTGCCCTTCCTTCCAGCCCGGTGATCTGCCGGGTGCGCAAAAAGCCTGCGCCTGCCTTTAGCGTTCCGCTGGTTAAGATGGCAGACACACCTTCTTCCCGATTCCATAACATCTTCCGAAGTAATTCTGGGATTTCCCGGCTGGCTGCACACAAAATGGGAAGCTGTTCTGTATCCAGACGCAGATAGCGGACATAATCCCCATCGCTGCTGCAAAAACACTCCAGCACATCCTTTGCTTCTTCCAGCCGGTTCCGTATCCACTTTGGAACACTTCGCTCCAGCTTTTCTAAAAGAAATTCCAGCATCTCTACGCCTTCCCACAGAGAAACCACACTATTTGTTGTATTACGGAACGTTTCCCGGATTCCTTTTCCAATTCGGTGTTCTGCACCAACAACATGCAATGCGTCATGCATGACTGTCCGCAGGATTTTTGCCTCTTCTTTCTGATGCTCCCGTTCCAGATAATATGCTATTTCCCGGATATCATCCATACACAGGTTTTTTCCAAACATCTGCCTTGCCGCTTCCGGTAACTTATGAGCTTCATCTACAATCAACGTCCGATAATCAGACAATAAAGGCTTGTATCCTTCTGCTCTGTGATATGCATCTGCCAGTAAATAATTATGATTACAGATTTGAATGAACACATCCTGTTTCCTGGATTCTTCCAGATATCTCTGATAGCGGCACATCTGCCTGCCCGGACATTCTCTTGGACAGAATTTCGGCACACAGACCAGCCTTCTGTCAAACCCGCTCAGATTCTTTACGCTATCCATATCGTAATGCTTTCGCAAGGACAGTAATGCTGCTTTTTGAACAGCATTCTTCTGTTTATGGCGGATTGCTTCGATTCGTTGTTCCAGCCTATTGTCACAGACAAAGTGTTCTTTCCCTTTTCGCACCACTGCCCGAAGCGGGGACTGAATGATTCCTTGCTCCAGCAGCACCCTGGACAAAAAGGGAATATATTCTGTTAAAATGGCTTTCTGCAATGCAATGCTGGAGGTGGACACCACCACCGGGCGCTGTTCCAATGGATTTCCTCGCCCTGTCAGCATGGAATACTTCCGCAATAATACACAGGCTACCAGATAGGCATAGGTCTTCCCAATTCCTACCCCTGCATCACACAAGGCAATCTGTTCTCCCAGCAGAGTATCCAGCATTTCATGGCATAGACGGATCTGCTCTTCCCTGACTGCCAGTCCCTGTTCCGGAAATAGCACCCGGAAGATCTTCTCCACTTCCTGATGCGCTCTTTTTTGATATTCAACTTTATAAAACATAGTACTTCTTTCCGCATGGCGTTAATACCACAAGAATACGGCTGTGACATTTTCCCACAGCCGCATGTATCTGATATCAACGACACACTCTTTTTTGATTTCTTATCGTTTCTTCTTTTCTTTGGTACCGTATTTGTCCTCGACTCCCCGGCTGCCACACCACATCTATGGTAGGGAACATTACAGGCGGATGCTTCGCTTGGCACCGCTCGCAGATTTTCTGAAAGTCTTGCTGATTACAACTTAGAGTCCATCCTCTTCCTTATGGGAAGAAATTCGTATCATTATCCCCCTCCGATGCTCCTGGCGAAAGACCTGCGAAAGTCCATTCACAGCTATAAGGAGTCGCTCAGAATGAGAACAGGCACTGACAGTTTTCTCACGAAATGATCCGCCATAGTCTTTGGACAGACCTTTCCATAACAATCCAGCAGTGCTTGTCCCCATCCGTCCTGGCGCTTATGCTGTCACGCTTCTATCTTTGGGAACGTACCTGTAATGCTGGTATGTGGTTGTCAAGGAACTTTAAAAGGAAAAACATCCCTTTACTTATTAGCCAGCAAACTTTCCTATTTTCTTTCTCCCATTTTCAATTTTTTTATTTTTTCTTTTAAACGGTTGATTCTCAGATAAATCGCATTTGGAGTCAATCCCATTTTTTCAGCAATTTGCTCTGTTGGAATATCCAACATCCGGAAAAATACGATCTGCAAAGTCTCTTTATCTGCCGAACGCAATAGATTAAAAAGTGCTTCGTTTTCTATTTCATCTAACAGAGCCTTTACTGTAGTTATGTTTTCCCTATCTGCACTGCACATAGTTGCTAAACTAATTTCTACTACATCTGAATTTGGGAATTGATGCTCATTATAATTCCTTTCCTTTTTGAAATCTTCCCAATCTTGTTCTCGTAACTTAAGAATGATTTCTTCCTGAACTCCCAATTCCCTCATTTTTGATTCCTCAGCTTCCTTCCACTGTTTCCATTTATATTCTTCTTTTGCTTTATTAAAAGCCATTCCTTCTTCCTCCGATCTGAATTTCTTGAAATCAAATCGGAGTGGTGGCGGTGACCTTGCCTTCTCACAGACAGAAGACCGTATAAACCAGAGTTTGCTCCACAAAAAGAAAGATGCCGCAATCCTGTTTTGAATTGCGACACCACCAAACGTTGTATATGAAGTTAGGTTTTTCTCTTTTGTAGCTCTTTCTGGCACATACACTGCTCCTTTATGTCATGGAACGGAGTCCATTCTTTCCATAAAGAAGTAGTATACAAAACTAAGCTGTCATCAGACTGTCAGTTGTCTGTCAAATAACTGTCAGTTTTTCTGTCATTTCTTTTACAATTATAACCAAATCTTACCATAAAAAGCAGGTTCCATTTTCAGAAACCTGCCTTCTATGATTCCTTATAACCTCTTAAACAATATCCAACCTCTTTTACACTGATGATTATATGTTCTGCACTTACATCTACTTTTTTCAATTTCCGTTTCAATCGATGTACCATACAGTAAATAATATTTGCAATATCCCCATGTGGGTACTCCTGCCATACCAGCTGATAGATCTGACTGTATGTATATACTCTTCCCGGTGTAGACGCTAACAGATATAGGAAATCAAACTCCCTTTTTACAACGTGGATTCTTTTATGCTCCCATTCTACTGTTCTTTGAAGTGGAAGGATTTCCAGTTTTCCAACTATGACAGGAACTTCTTCTTTTCTTTCCGATTTCCACTCTGTATAGCGGCGGATCAATGCATATGCCTGCAGGCTGATTTCTTCTGTACACAGTTGCGTCAATACTACATCCGCTCCGGCCTGAATGATCTTATTTCGCATTTCAGAATGATCCGGTAATAAAACAATCACAGGTGTTATCACCATCTTTCGGATGGTTTCTACAAGTTGGCATATGATTTCCGGTTCTTGCTTTACTGCAATTAAAATCAAATGATACGAGAACACTGTCAAATGAGAAAGGGCATCCTGAATATTTTTTGCCTGATAAATCTCTGTCTGCTGTTCCGGTAAAACCAAGCTTTCCCATAGCACTTCTCCTTCATCCGCAATTACTATAATTCTGTTTTTCTTCACACCCCCATCTCTCTGCTTCTCATATTACAATTCCTCCACATGATTTTCCGAATAATGATAAAAAATAGTTTCCAGTTCCTTACAACACCAGAAGAAATATTCACTACACGTTACATGAATGGTTGCCTCATCTGTCATGAGACTCACTTTTTCAAAACATGGTCTGCCATCAACTTTCAGCTCCTGCAATTGATGCTCCATGATCCAATAAATATCTCCACTTCTAAATGGTCTATGAGAAATATAACGGTAAGAAAATCCTTTCTTTCCTGCATTCGAATTTAAGACCTGATGTGCATATTCCTCATACTCTCCAGGAATCACTTCCCATAAGGGAATTACAGCTTCAGCAGTTTCACTTGCCCTTATCACTTTCAATATATCGCGCATAACAAAAGGCGGCATGATGCACATATCTTTGATTTTACTGCGCGAAATGTGTCCTCTTCCATCATTCCCAGACCACTGAATCACTCTATCACAGATTTCATACCCTTCTGAGGATGAACTGAGCAAAATTACATTCATATAAGTTGACATTTCTACTATTAATCTTACGGCGCTTTGAACCTCGTTTTCTTTCATATCTTGAAACAAACTTTGAAATATATATTGTTTTGAGGTATCAGCAACAAGTTTTATCAAAAACAGTATTTTTTTCTCTCCCAATGTTAATTCTTCTATTTGACAATTTTCTTTCATTTCCAAACCAGCAAGTTCCAGCATCGCTTGAATTGAAAGTGGATCATTTTTTAATGTGGGAAGATTAGAAAGATATTCCCTTACCTTTCTATCTCCCCCCCCCAAAAAAAAATCAGTAATTTTTGCAAAGTTTTCAATTTTACAATCCAATACAGCGGATAAAAATGAACATTTTTCTGCTTCTTTTTCTGTATCGATCACAATACCAATAACTTCATACTTTCTTTTCATTATAAGAACACCTCTTTTCTATAGCTTAATTGTAAAACACAAATGTCACAGAAATGTCCTAATCTCTAAAAAATATTGTATTTTATTGCGTTTCTCATTTATAAAATTCCTTTTTTAAGACAGCATACTGAAAAACGGAGGTTGTAGCCCAATAATACAGCAAATAAATCCCGCTAAATACTGTCAATGTAACGATTCCATAGGTCAAGAATAAATTTTCCTGCAAGATTGCTTCTCCAAATACTTGATTTGCTCCTACAATCAGAAATATCATTATGATCATTGGAAGAATCGCCGGAATGAAAAACAGAACCCCAACTTCTTTTTTTATAAGGTTTCTTCTTGTTTTTTGTGCCACTCCCATTTTATCCAAAATCTGATAATTACGTCGATTATAGTCTATTTTTGAAAGTTGTTCAAAAGCTAATATGGTAGAAGATAAAATAATAAAAATAATACTTAAATATAAGCCACAAAAAGAAATTGCTGCAAATCCAGTTAAAGAGTTTTCAATCCCCCATGCTTTTACAGTTACGCCCATCGTTATTTGTTCTGGCAACCCTTTTCCATCCTGAAGTACAGGAGTCCATGCATTCGGATCATGCAAAAACTTCTTCAGCGCTTGTTTTAATTCTGGATATCCTCCATTTTCTAATTTCATTACCAAACGAATTTTTTCACCGGAAAGCTGGGTTGCCACTTGATCAGGCACTACCAGAATGTATCCTCTTGTGCCTGCCATTTGATATTGTTCCATCGGTTCTGTATAAATTGCTGTTTCTGCAATTCCAAGAACACTGCCTGCTAACAGAATTTCGCTTTTTTGCTCTAACGCTTTTTGAATTTTCTCTACATAATTCCATGTATCACAATGAATAAAAAATTCATTTGAAGACAAACTTACAGATTTTAACCCAAGCATACAACGTAAATGATTATAATCAGACAACGCTAATGCTTCCACCGGATAAGCATCTGTTGCATAAAGATAATAAATCAGTTCATCTTCTACGCTACATTGCCGCTTCGTAAATTCTACCATTGGCTGTAGGCATTCTTTCGTCAATGGAGCATCCAGAGCAACACCCGCATCATACGGATAATAAGCCTCCATATTCGCCTTATATCCTGCTCCCGTAGAAAGACCTGCAAACATCGTACTCAGGGATACCGTTAAAAGGATTGCGATGACTGCCATAAGCTTTCCGGCAGAATCTACTTTTCTTCCAATCTGTCCCAAATAAAATAGGTTGATGTCCTTATATCTTCTACGTTTACTTTTATTCAAAAGTCTTAACAGCAATACTGGTAAATTACGATACATTTCGTATATTCCTATTGCTGATAAAATTACAGCGCCAATCATCCAAACGTAGAATATATTTGTTTGAACAGACATTCCCTTTGCCAACAGACAGCCTCCAGTAAGGATACATAATATTGACAGAATAATCAGCGTAATATGAAATCTTACAGAATGCTTCTTTCCATTTTCGTTTTTCTGATGATCATAGAGCATATCTACAATTTTACGTTTACGGATAACCTTTGCTGCACGCAATATTCCGATACTGTACATGAGCATAAAAAGTATAAAAGCTGTTGCAAAAGCCTTTATGGAAAAGGAAATACGATAGGTATGCGGCATCTCAAAAATATGGTTGATAATCTGCACCAACACTCCAGAAAGTCCAATTCCTGAAAAAGTTCCTATAAAAAATGCAGCCATTCCAATCACACCATTTTCAATGAAAAATAGTTTTTGAATATTTGAGGTTTCCATTCCCAGTAATTCATAGGTGGCGAATTCCTTTTTCCTTTGTTCCAGCATAAAGCGTATTGCATAGCTGATCACAAAAGATGCAATCAATGCTACAAGAACGGACATTCCCAATATGCCTGATGTCAGCATGGACATATTTTCAGACATAGAAAGGACGTCTTTTGAAAATCCAAGCGCAAGAAAGGAATACATCATGGCAGCAGTCAGAGTAATGGTAACAAAATAGATTACATAATTTCGTATACTTTTTTTCATATTTTGTATTGCGAGCTTAATATACATCACTTACCCCGCCTCCCATCATAGTAAGAACATTCAGGATTTTATCAAAAAATACCTTACGGGTGTCCCTGCCTTTTAAGATTTCAGTGAAGATTACACCGTCACGTAAAAATAAAATACGATTGGCATAGCTTGCCGAAAATGCATCATGTGTAACCATCAGAATGGTTGCCCCCAGATTCTCATTCATACTCTGCATGGTAGACAGCAGCATCTGAGATGAGTGGCTGTCCAAGGCCCCTGTCGGTTCATCCGCCAAAATCAGCTTCGGGTGATTGATAATTGCTCTGGCACAAGCACATCTCTGCTTCTGTCCACCGGAAACCTGATATGGATATTTGTCCAAAATATCGGCAATATTCAGACTTCTTGCAATCTCTTCCACTCTCGGTTCTATTTCCCTGACCGGAATGTGGTTAATCGTCAGAGCCAGAGCAATATTCTCACTAATGGTTAAAGTATCCAGCAGGTTAAAATCTTGGAAAATAAATCCCAGATTTTCTCTCCGAAACTTTGCAATCGCCTTTTCTTTTATCTCCGTTACATCTGTACCATCCAAATAAATATGCCCTGCGCTTACCGTATCTATGGTAGAAATGCAGTTCAGCATCGTTGTTTTTCCTGAGCCTGATGCACCCATAATGCCTAAAAACTCGCCTTCCTGCACAGAAAAATCAATATCCTGAATCGCTTTTGTTACATTGCCTTCATTTCCATAAAATTTTTGAATATGGTCTAATTTTAAAATTTCTTTCATGATACTCACCTCGTCTTTTGATATTATGATTGTAACGGATTTCTGCATGTGTTTGTATCAAGTTTTCTAACAAAATTCTAACAAAAATGTAAGAAATGCAGGGCTTTTCTCAGCCCTGCACCTGATGAATAAAATGATTGATTTGAAAGGACAGGATCATTGTCGTTCCTGTCTCGCCTGACTGGGCAGCAATTCCAATTCCCAGCTTATCACAAAGTCTTTTGCAAAGATAAAGCCCTATACCGGTTGCATTTTGCCGGATACGTCCATTTTGCCCGGTAAAACCTTTCTCAAAAATACGGGGCAGATCATTTGCACAGATCCCGATTCCATGATCTTCTACAAAAAGAAAAATCTGATCTCCCTGCACCTTGGTATAAAAGTGCAATACGGGATGCTCCCGGCTGTATTTTACAGCATTGACAATCAACTGATCCAGAATAAATCGGAGCCATTTGTCATCCGAATAAACCGTCAGTTCACTCTCTTCCGTCTCTAAGGCAACCTGATTCTGCAATAAAAGATACTTGTTATCTGCAATCGCCTGATGCACCACATCAAATAACCGGATTTCCTGAACAGAATAATCCTTTTCCGTATATTCACTACGGGCATAATAAAGCGCCTGTTCTGTAAAGCGATTGGTTTTTTCCAGTTCCCTCATCAGTTCTCTGGTAAAAGGCTCTTTATGATTTTCACACAATAGTTTCATTGCAGTAATCGGTGTTTTGATTTCATGAATCCACTGCTCAATATATTCCCGGTACTCCTGTCTCTCCCTTGCTACTGTTCCAATCTGTTCCAGCATAGATTTGGACGCCATTTTTAAGAGTTGAAAATAAACCTGTTCTTCGGCATGTTCCGGTTCCGGAAGCATCTCTGACAACAAGTATTTTTCTTCCAGTCCTTCTGCCATCTTTACTAATCTATTTAATCTCCTTTTTCGCTGATGATAGGTAAACGTCAGTACACCAGCCAGTAACATCGTCCAGATGATAAGAATCACTGCAATACTATCTACATTATTTCCTACAAAGAACAGAAAAACCGATAACAATACCATACAGACGATATTGATGATGAAAATAGGGATTTTGTCTTTCCAATACTGTTTTCCATTCATAATGTGTACCCCTGACGGTGTTTCGTTTTAATAAAGTCTTTAACGCCAATCTTTGATAGTTTTTCTCTGATACGTCCAATATTTACACTCAATGCATTATCATCTACATAGAGCTGATTGTCCCATAAATATTCAATCAGATCTGCTCTCGTGCAAATGGTTCCGGCATGTTCAAATAGATAGTACATAATCTTCAGTTCATTTTTTGTGAGTTCTGTTTGTTTTCCTTCCGCTTCGATTGTTCCAGTCTCTAAAGATAAAGAAACTCCTTGATAAGTCAGATGTCTGCTTTGTGTATCAGGATAAGCACGTTTCAGCAAGGAAGCAATTTTTGCAAGTAAAATGGCTGTGTGATAGGGCTTTGTGATAAAAGCATCTCCTCCAAGCATAATACTGTTCAATTCATCCATATCCGTATTGCAGCTGGTAACAAAGATAATCGGAGCCTGTGAAAAACTCCGAATGCCAGAACAAATGGTAAACCCATTTTCTTGCGGTAATTTAATATCCAATAAAATCAGATGTGGATTTATTTTTCGCACTTGTTCTGTTACATCAGAAAAATCTTCAATAACAGAGGTGTGATATTTATTTCCCTCCAGTACTGTTTGCAGTTCTTTACGGATCACTGGATTATCTTCAATAATTAAAATTTCTGTATTCATAACAATCCTCCTAAACTGCATTATAACATAATGCAGCTAAAATTGGAGCAAGTTTCCCTGCTCCAATTCGTTTTATTCCATTGTTTTGATTTGGTCAACAAGAGATTGCTTTTTCAAATTTCCCGTTGTATATGCAATTAATATCAACTGAACAGCCAACAGAACAGCCGAATATATCAATACAACCGGCCATGGGAATGAATAGAAAAAATATGGATTTAATGACCGCATGATCTGAATACATAAAATCCCAAATCCAACTCCTAATATCAATGTTACAAGCACAGCAAAGAGTGAATAAATCATGCCCTCATAGCAAAGCATTCGGATGAGTTGTTTTTTGCTTAAACCAATCGCCTGTAACATTCCAATTTCCCGCTTCCGAGACAAAAAATTTGTAATGGTTGTATTTACGAGATTAATCAGCGAAAAACACACAACAATGATAGCTACTATCAGAAATGCACCGAAAACTAGTTGCTGATTTCTATTATAATAATTTACGCTTTCTTCTATGGTATCCATAACCAAATCACTGTTTTTATCTATCAGCTGATTTAATGAAGTTTCAATTGTATCGAATTTATCTTTGTCTGTAATTACGGAAATAGTACCTGTGCAATCCATCCCGGTTCCCTCATTTATAAGTTGTTCCGGGAGAGTAAAACATTTATCGAATCCCGTATAATTATAATCGCTTACTATGCCTTTCACAGTATAAGTTTTCGTCATAATATCACCGGATACATTTTCGTAATCAACTTCTACTGTATCACCTAAAGCAACATCCATTCCATTGAGAGCTGCACGTTCTTGTAATAGGATAATTCCATTGTCCGCAATCAATTCATCATAATCAGCGGTTCCTTTTATGAGATTTTTTTCTAAATCAGATTGTTCATCTTGACTAAATCCCTGAATCCAATCTTCTGAAATTCCATTTACACGATATTCTGCGTCCGTATAATACCACCGCTTGATTCCGGTAACACCATCGATAGCTTCGATTGTTTTCACAAAATTGTCATTCAGCATATTTTTTTGTTGTAATTTAGTCAACGAAACTTTTGCAGTATCAAAGGATTGATTAGCATTAAGGTGAATATTAAATTCGCCTTTTGAAAAATCCCTCCCACGCGCTTCTGCAACTCCATCATAGGAAACTAATATCGTTGAAATCAATACAACTAACACGCCTCCAAATGCGAGTGAAAATATGGTTAATATAGATTTTGTTTTTTGCCTGGACAGATTCATTTTAGCAAGTGATGTAGGCGTTATTTTTCGGTACAGCGCCGAACTTTCTTTAGGCTTTCCTTTATAATCCGAATATCGAAGAGCCTCCATTGGAGATACTGCGGCAGCTTTTTTTACAGGAGTATGAATAGAGAGCATTACCATTGTAAAAGCAAAGAACCCACATCCAAGCGTCACACATAAAGAAGTCGGCCAGTACCAGCCCTCCGGAATCAGAAAATATCCGATTACATTACCTATAATCAAACCAATGGAAATCCCAACAGCAGCAAGTAACTTCCCTTCTCGGTAAACCATTTTTTTAATCTGCCGTTTCGTTGTTCCAATCGTGCGAAGCTGTCCATAGTTACGAATATTGCTTGCAACGGAAATATAAAAAATGGAATAGATCACAATGCCGGAGCCAATAAGGGTTACAAATCCAATCACGAAATAAAATAACATTTCGCTTCCAGAATTTTCGCTCTTCACATTAAAATAAGTGGAGCGAACAATCACATTATCATCGGGGATGTGTAATTGTTTTGCAAGAGTGTCTGCATATTCCGTAGCATCTTCTTCGCTCATGTTTTGAGCGTCTTTTAATCCAAGGTAATAATCTATAACTGTATTATTTCCATACTGTTGTTTCACTAATTCTTTCGATATAATAGCTGTATATCGTCCAATATCTCCGGTTTCTACATTTAAGATTCCTGTCAACCTGAAATCATGATTCATCCCGTCAGAAAATGGTATTTTAATTGTCTGTCCTAATTCCGTTGAGTATCCCAAGCTGTCCAAAAAAGATTCCTGTAATACAATTTCATCTTCCGCAGTTGGTAACTTTCCCGAATAAGGCATACTTTGAGATTTTAGCATATCTGCATTTGCGTAAGTAAAATTTACGGTTGAATGGTTTATTTCTTCCGAAAATGCATTGAAAAATTCTCCAATCCACGCGATCTCTTTTTCTTTATATAATTCCGAACCCTCTTTTTCTGAAATTGCATGATATACAATCTGTGCTGTTTTTTTATTTAGATTTTTTGTTTTCTGTGTAATTCCAAATCCATAAAGGGTAATTGCAGATAATAATGTACTCGCAAGTGCAATCGTAATAATAATAAAGATATTTCTTTTTCGATTTGCTGATATATTCCTGCGAGATATACGCTTTATTATGGTTTTTGTATCATTTTCAAAAGGTAACGTCATACAACTCCCCCCTACCCTACTATTTTTCCATCTTCGATCCTCACAATACGATCAGCAAGCTGCGCAATAGCATTGTTATGTGTAATCATTACTAACGTTTGATCGAACTCTCTACTGGTTCTCTGAAGCAGTCCTAAAACATCCGCACTGGTTTTAGAGTCAAGGTTACCTGTAGGTTCATCGGCCAGCACAATTGCAGGCTTAGCAACCAAGGCTCTTGCAATCGCCACTCTCTGCTGCTGACCACCGGAAAGATTATTGGGCATGCTTTTCAGCTTATCTTCCAATCCCAGCATAGTAACAACTTCATCCATAAATTTCTGATCTACGGTATCTCCATCTAACTCTACCGGAAGGACAATGTTTTCATAAACATTTAAAATCGGAACCAGATTGTAATTTTGAAAGATAAACCCGATATTCCTCCTGCGAAAAATAGTAAGTTGTTCATCATTCATTTTAGCCAGTTCCTTCCCTGCCACAACTACACTTCCTGATGTTGGAGTATCCAATCCTCCCATCATGTGAAGCAACGTGGATTTTCCGGAACCTGAAGTCCCTACTACTGCTACAAATTCTCCCTGCTCAACAGAAAAATTTACACCATCTAAAGCACGAGTTATATTAGGTTCTGTGCCATAATATTTTTTTAAATCCTTTGTCTGTAAAATTATCATAATCACTACTTCCTTTCTTTGTTTGATGAGTATATAGTAACGGTCAAATGTTGCAGAAATGTCCTAAAACTCTGTGAAACTATTTAAAAATGTTTTAATTTGATGTATTTCATTTTTCATAATCCTAAACGGTTTCATCTTTTAAAACTTCAACAATAATATCCCTACGAATTTTCCGGGATGCCACCATATAGATTCCTCTGATGATAGCAAATGTGAGTATGATATATACTACTACCCCCCCCCAGAACGGAAAAACCTTAAGAAATTCTATAACTGTTATATCTTGTAGCCAAATTAATATGGTACTGACTAAAATTAGTATTGAGATTCCTATTAACAAAGGTTTGATTACAAGAAGAAATCCTTCTGTATAAAGTAAGTGACATAGCCCTTTTTTATCAAGACCGACAGAGCGCAACATAGCAAACTCCTTTTTCCTTTGATATAAACTATTTAATATAGCTGCCACTGCCGATGAAATACCAACAATCCCAAAAAGTGCTGTCAAACTATAAACAATTAACATTGTAGCATTTGTCAGTTTATCTCTATCAGCTGCTCGTTGTGTTTTACTGGAAGTAAAAAAATCATTCTTACTCAAATATTCACCACAAAGTTGATCCGCTCGACTTTGTACTGTAACATCTTTCCCTTGCTCAGTACGAAGATTCATATAGGTTCTATAATTATATACTGCACGATCTTCCCCAAAATTGTTTATAATATCATAATACTCTTCCATAGGTACAATAATAGGCAGAGTATAAAAAGCAACATTCAAACCTATGTCTGGCATCTCTGTAAGTACAGAAGATATTTGGATATCAAAACTATAATTTCCTTGAACAGAGTCTAAAAACTTTTCCGTTAATTGTAACTTCTGACCTTCTTTTATATCCAGATATGACACCTGCTCTTTTTTTGCTTCATAACCCCTAGCATCCGGATTCTTTGCAACTGAATTAACAATAATAGCTGATCTGGAATTATGGGAGGAAATTCCTGCATTCTTTAGATAAGCATTATAAGTATCCTGTTCCAAACCAATTAATGTACAAGGAATTCTATATCTGCCATCACGTTTAACAACATATTCTCCAGCTGCTTTCGTATCAAATCCTCCATATGAAAGAAATTCTTTAGACAATTCTTGCTCCGAAAGCCAACTTGCACACATTGCCATCGTATAAGTTGTCTGTTCTTTCACGTCTGGAAGATCTTTTAATTTCTGAATAAGCGCCGGTTCTATCCGCTGACCAGATTCTAATGTAATATTTATATCAAAAGGATTATCATGTTCTGCTTTCGTATTATTAACATCCGAAACAGAAAAAACAGCCAGAAAACTAAACATGAGTACCATACATAAGCATAATGTTACAGTACAGGTCCGAAATAATTTCTTATTTGCGATAAGAGAGTTAGCTGAGATTTTCCCCAAAAATCCAAAACACCTTTTTAAAAAGGTATGTTTTGCTGATTTTTCCAAAGAAACATTGTTCCAATTCTCCTTTATAGCTTCTATTGGACGTATTTTTCCCATTTGTCTTGCAGGTCCGGATGCTGCTAAGAGCACTGTTAAAAAAGAAAGCATTATTGAAATGATTGCAATCCATGGTGAGAAAGAAACTGAAATCTGATTTCCTGTTACTTCGCGTGTCAATTTGGAATATGCGGTCAATACTCCATAAGAAAGCAAATGACCAAGTCCTATAGAAATAACAATTGGAAAAAAAGATAACCAACGTGCTTCATATTTAACTAGCTTCCGTATCTGTTTTGGCGTCATACCTATTGATTTTAATATTCCAAGTTCCTTTATTTTTCGCTTAGCAGAAATGGAAAAGGCTCCGCGGATAATATAGGCAAATACCGTCATAGAAGCAACAGCAACTATCAAAAGTGAAAGAAAAAGTTTAGGTAAATCGCTGCTCCAGAAGTGCCCCGGCTCATAAATTCCATACATTCCGAGCAGAGCTGTATGATAACGATATGGATATTCACCATATTCATCTTGTTCCAAACCAATAGCCTGTGCAATCTGAGGGACTGTTTCATAGATTTTCCTTGGATTCTTTGTCTGGGTATATACAACTACACTAGCATCTTTTGGCGTTTCTTCCAGATTGAGCCAACCATATGCAGGATAACCATTATATGCACTGGAAACTGTCCTATCAATTTCTCCAACAATGGTATACTGTACATTATCTGTTTTTACAAATACTTCCCCATCTTGAAGTGGGGACAGGAAATCAACAATTCTATTATCTTTTCTCCGTTCACCTAATTCTAAATCAACGGTATCACCGATTTTGAAGGAAGGATTATCCTCAAAAAATTTTTTCCCAACAACAATTTCACCCGGAGCCTCTGGAACTCTTCCACGTATAATTAAATTTTTTTCATGCATGGATTCCCAATATTTTGCATCACAATTTTGGACTAAAAGATAAGGATCATTTTCTCTAAACGATAATAGGAATGTTTGGTTATTTCCTTTTACCATAACGTCTTTGATATTTTCATTCTTTTTGATAAGTTCAATCTGATTTGCCTGAACTTCTAATATCTGTGCATCCCAATTCCCTGAATCAAAAATTTCCTGCTGCACTCTCTGATTCCAATAACTCTGCACAAGAGAACATAATGTACACATAAAAGTAGCTGCAATTAATATGGCAGACATAATAGAAAGTGCTGTCCGGTGATTTGCTTTAATATTTTGTTTGGCAAGTTTTTTGACAACTGCATTTGTATCATTTTCAAATGGTAAAGTCATAGCCATTCACTCCTTTCGGTATAATTATAACTTTTAAATATTGCAGAAATATCCCAAAAGATAAACAGTTAAAAGGTGGTTTGCTTTATTTTAGGATGTTTTTTAATGAAAGTATCCTTTCTATTGAATTGTTTTCTTTTATTAATCTGCCGTTTTGATTCGTTCCACCAATGAATCTCTGCATTGAATTTTTAGACAGATAGTAGAAATTACGATGGATATTATTACTAGACAGATGCCATAAATCAGTAATGAAATAAAAGGAAACGTATATTGAAAATAAGTTAAGCCATTCACAGACAATATCTGCACTAACAAATACCCCATCAAGTTTCCTGCCACAACTGTAATAATCAAACAAGGAATAATCAGTAAGACACTTTCATGCAACAGCATTTTCTTTATCTGTTTTTTTGTCATGCCGATAGACTCCAGTATTCCAAATTCTTTTCTCCTTGTACTGATACGACTAATTAAGGTGTTTGTTAGATTAAAAATACTAAACATAATGACAAAAACAGATACTCCATAAACTTGTATGCTGGTATTATGAATCGTATTTGTCGAAGATGCCTTTACCTCTTGTAAAGTTTCCATTACCAAATCAGAGTGGCGAGACAATATTTCATTTAACTTGTTTTCTACTGATTTTCCCACTTTTTCATATTCTGGTACAGACAAAGTTAAGGAAGCAGTTAAATCCATATCGCCCCACAATTTTTCTATGGTTTCTTTAGGAAGATAAAAACCCTCATTCATGCTTTTTTCGGAAGTACCGGCAATCAAAACATCCATACTATGTTCCGAACCATCGAACCATCGCAATGACACTTTTTCTCCTGTTGACGGACAAGTATGATAGACTTCTTCCTGTACGCTTTTCCCTAATATAACCATAGCATCTTGTTTCACCAGTGTTTCGTATGTCCAATCAACAGGAAGCGTTTTCAAAATTTCCTCCTGATTATCAGGTGTAATCGGAATAATAGGAATTTCTAATTGTTCATCGTGATACTCAATAATGGCCGCTGTTCTCTCTGCAACATGAATCTCTTTGATTTCCGAGATTTGTTGCAATTCTTCCATGAGTTCTTGCGAAAAAGGTGTGTCAACTTGATATTCCGAAATACCATACGGTTTGGGATTGATTAATGTATTGTGGTTAATCGTAATATAGTATTCTCCATCTTCCAAATTCCCCATTCGCGCAAAGGAATCTGGGTTCCATGATGATATAAAAGTGGCTCCAACCATAAATAAAACCCCACCGATTGCAAGTGAGGCAATCGTCAGATTGTGTTTTTTTCGATCCTGCTTTTCACTCAATAAGGCCAAGGAATACGGTGAGAGGCGAATATGATTTTTTCTGTTCCGCACTTTGCTTTCTTTTAGATAAGTAGTGTTTCCAACATATTTCACTGCTTCAATAGGAGAAATATTTGAAGCTATTTGGGCAGGCTTATATACGGAAATTTGTACAATGATATTTCCTAATATTATTGCAAAAATACTTGTGGCTATGGCATTGATAATCGTTATTCCGTTTGGCTCTAACAAATATGCAAATATGATACCTACTGTAATACCGGCAGGTATTCCGAATAGGCAGAAACGATACCCCTCTTTACGAATCATCCGCTTAATTTGTTTTTCTGTCATACCAATAGTTTTGAGTTGTCCAATCTGTGATACTTGATTTGATACAGAAAGGTAAAACACACTGTATATGACAATTGCGCTTGAAAAGGCAATAAAGAGAGTCGCTAAAAAAACACCTCCCATTCCTGATCCACTAATAAGTGAGGAACAGAATTTGCTATTAAAATAAAGTTGATTCCTACTTATGTCTTGGGATGAAGCCAGACGATATACTGTATTCTCAAAATCAACAAGTCCCATTTCTGTCGCACCATTTACACGAATTAAGGCACTATACGGAATATCAGATAATAACACTCCCTGCTCTGCATACGCTGGGGAGACATAAAAGTAAAATGTTCCTGTTTCCACATTATCAGTAAAACCAGTAATGATGAAGTCCTCTGTTTTACTCCCCGCCGTTGGTAAAGTGATGGTATCTCCTATATTTAGCTGATACCCCAGCTTTAATTGAACATTTTTATCAATTACGATTTCATTGTACTGTTCTGGACAGGTTCCACTGACTAATTCATAGGAATTTATAATTCCAAAACCACTCGGCATATAAACCGCTTCAAATTTGATTCCATCCATTAGAAAGCTGTCACTATGCTTATATGGTACAATGTCCTCAAGAACAGGCTCTTTTTTCAGAACTTCTATCTGTTCTGCTGTAAGGCCACCAATGGTGGCTTGTTGCATTTGCTTTAAAATCTTTTGCTCACTAATTTTAGTTCCCTGCTGGAATAAAGAAATTCCAACAATTAAACTAACTGCTAATGCTATTGTTAAGATATTAAAAAGGCAAAAAATACGATTTGCTGATACATTGCGTTTTGCCAACTTTTTTGTAATAGCACTGGTATCATTCTCAAATGGTAATGTCATCCCCATTGCCCCCTTTCTCCATTATCCTAACTCTCAAATGTTGCAGAAATGTCCTAAAATTCTTTTTTTCTAAATTTTTTCAAAAAAAGGCAGTCCGAATAAACAGACCGCCGTTTCATTATCTTTGAGGAAGAAATATAGAGAAAGTTGAGCCTTTTCCCACCTCTGCTTCAACTGTAATATAGCCACCTTGCATAGTGATAATCTCACGCGCCAGATATAATCCTATTCCAATCCCATCCACATCATGTACAGCTTCTTCCCGATAAAATCGTTTGAAAATTGTTGCCTGGACACTTTCCGGAATGCCTCTTCCCGTATCCGTTACGGCAATTTCCAAATACATCTCCCAGTCCTGTACTGCTACGTGAATGTCACCGCCTTCCGGAGTATATTTTACTGCATTGTCTAAAAGATTAAACAATGCTTCTGAGGTCCAGCGACTGTCATGTGAAACCGTTAAATTTTCAGGACAATTTACGGATAAATGAAGATGCTTTCTTTCCATAGGAGCAAGAACCCCATTTATCGCATCTACAAGTGTATCCGCAATAGCTGTTTCTTTCTTTTCCAAAGTGATCACTCCAGTTTCCAATCGTGATGTTTTCACCATTCCCTGAATCAAAAAGTCCAGTTTATCTAACTGACTGGCAGTAGCATGTAAAAATTCCTTACGTGTCTCATCAGTAATTCTTCTGGTCAACATTGTGTCATTAAGCATTTTTAGATTTGCTATCGGTGTTTTGGTCTGATGTGAAATATCAGATACCAAAGACTGTAATTCTGCTTTTTCTTCTTCTACTTTATACCGGGTTTCCTGCATTACATGATATAATCTTTCCAGACGATGACTGATGCGTGCTAACAGTGTTTCTGCTTCATAATTTATTTGCGGACGAACGGTACTATCCATCATTTCATCTAATGTTCGGCATAGTCCATCTGTAAATACCGATAGTTTCTTCTGGAAATAATGCAAAAAGACTGCACCCCATAGAAACAGAAGAATCATCACGCTGAAACCACCAAGTATCATCCTTATATCTTTTGTGAAGGCATAAAGGATGAACAACAAAAGAATTGATGTCAGTGAAGCACCCCCCACAATCAGCCGCAGAAAAGCTCTAGTGGATAAATTCTGTAATTTCATCGTGATTCACCGCCTATCCATTGATACCCCATTCCGTAAGCAGTTTTAATATATTTTCGCTCATCTGTTTCAATCTTTTTGCGAATGCGGCTGATAATGGTAGTAAGCGTATGCTCATCTATAAAATCCCCATCAATATCCCACAACTTCTCAATCAGTTGCCGCTTCGTTAATATAATGTGCGGATTTTTTACAAATAAAAATAAGGTACGGTATTCTTTTGGTGTAAACTCTATCACCTTTCCCTCCAAAACCGCACTCTGCTCGGAAAAGTCAATTTTCAAAACTTCATCCTCAAATACATCATGCTTTGGTGTCCGCAATTCCATATTTTCAAAAACTGCGGCTACCTTTTTACAGAGAACCATCACTGAAAATGGTTTTGTAATATAATCTGTGCATCCGGCTTCATAGCCTTTCAACATATCGCCTTCTTTATCATTTGCTGTGATAAACATAATATAGGTATGCTGCCCTCTTCCTCTGATTTCATCACATAAATGCAGACCGTTTCCATCCGGCAGATTAATATCCAACAGAGCAATATCAAATTCACTCTTTTTCAATCGTTCTACTGCATCCAGAAAACTATATGCAGAAGTTACTTCGTAACCATCTGCAGTAAGATTATAAGCCAGCGTTTTATTTAATACTTTGTCATCTTCTACAATTAAAATTTTCCTCAATCCAGATTCTTCCTTTCCCATCTTCTAAACTTGTCACTATTTTAAACCTCAAATGTTGCAGAAATGTCCTAAATACAGTTTTTCTGATGATCATCATTTCAAAACATAGATTGATTATATCTTATTTTCTTTCAAGAAAAAATATTTTCATAAAAAATGCTTTTGCCAAAATGTTCCACACTTTTCAGCAAAAGCATTTTTCTCTTATTCCATTGCCCGCATTTGTTCAATCAGGGATTGTTTTTTCTGTCTGCGGATTGTCCATATAGACAAGAACAGTTCCATTCCAATAATCACCAAAATATAGATTAGCATTTCTTGTAATGGGAATGCATATGGAACAATTTTTCCACCATAAATTTCAATACTGAATTTATGACAAGCAAAAATAGAAATTGGCAAACCTATTGCCAGACTTATAAAGATACTACATAAAACATACCCTAATCCCTCATATACCGTCATTGCTGCAAGCTGCTTTGATGTTAATCCCACGGAACGTAACACACTGTTTTCTTGTCTACGCGCTAATTGATTGGATAATGTCGTATTAGTAAGATTAATAACTCCGAATATAAAAATCAGCCATGAAAGGAATTTCTCAATATTATAATGAACATTCTGTTTTTCTACCCATGCCGCATGATCTGAAGCTTTTGACAGATAGAGTTCCGAATTTGTCGCAATAATACTTTCCAATGACTGCTCTACATTCTTCTTACTTGCTTTGTCATATACGATATCCCAGGTATAATCAAAGTTCTCAATATCCGGCAGAAGTTCACGAAACACTTCTTCTCCTGCATACATCATGCCACTATCAAATCCGTAACCTGTCCGCCCTTGATTCACTACTGCTGTTGATGTATCAAAGATACCAGATATCCTTACCGGGATGCTTTTCTCTCCGAATGACAAATTTATCTTCATTCCAGGTTTCACCGTTTCTCCGAAATCAGCATATCCGTGTGTTATCAATATATCATGAGCATCTTTTGGCATATCACCTTCAACAAGAGCTTTTTCTATCGTTCCATAGTTCTCTGAGGTGAGCATATCGCAATGCCCCCGTCCTCTAAAGTTGTTATAAACTGCCTCAAAGGTTGCAGATTTTCTGGTTGCGATAATATCACTCACTCCATCTATCGCCAATATCTCCTCTTTTAATTGCTCATCTAAAGGATTACCGTTCTTTAATGTGTCTATATGTTCGTTTTCAGAGTATAAAAACACTTTATAATCTCCATTAGGAAAATAATGTCTTGCAAGTCTTTCTGGAGATTGCACAAGACAAAGTGAACTGATAACTAAAAGTAAAATACCGCTTAAGCTCAATGAAAATATAATACTAAATGTTTTTTTCCAATCCCTCTTAAAATTCATCATTCCTATAGACACAGGGGTTAATTTCTTATTCTTTTTGCGTATATGAATTTTGCTTTTTTGCTCTATCCTAAATCGAACTGCTTCAATCGGTGATATTTTTGCTGCTAATTTTATTGGTTTATGAACAGCTATACATATAGTTAGCCAACAAAATATGATTGTCATCAGGATACATCCTAAATATCCGCTGATTGAAAATCCTTTTGGGAAAATAATAAGAGAAAGTATTACACTTAGTGTTATTCCTATGATACTTCCAATCACTCCGAGCCGATTTCTCTCTTTTTTTACAACCCGTATAATCTGTTTTTTAGTAGCGCCAATGGTCCGAAGCTGCCCGTAACTTTTTATTTTATCGTTAATGGAGATACGGAAAATACTTTGTATCACAACCCACGCACCAAGACCAATAATACCAGCTAAGCCTAGCACAATCATAAACTGACTCCAGTCTGTATTCATGTCTTTAAAAAATTCACTATGGAATCTAACACTCCTAAGCTGATTTTTTTCTGCAATTTGTGTAAAAAATGCTTTTGAAGTTTCCTCCGGCATATTTTCCACATTTTTCAAATGGACATACGCAAAGTATCCATCTGATTTATACATATTCATTTTTTGTAAAGTAGCTTTTGATATCATAAACGAATACAAATTTTTGCTATCGTCTGCTGGCGCATCCACAATTCCTGAAATCGTATAATCACCCGGAAAACTACTTATATCCAAAGTTACTGTATCACCAACACCTGCCGAAGGATAATATTTGGAAAGCCATATCTTACTGACAAGTATTTCATTTTCTTTTTGGGGAAGATTCCCATCTGTCAGTTTCATTTGGGAACGCATCATATACATCATATCATTATTTGCATAGGCAAAAGAACCTGTAAAGCCTTTGGAAGATTCTTTTTCTCCAACAATATAATATTCTCCTACACGTTCAAACTCTGTGACATCTTTTAGCTTTTCAAGGTTTTCTTCAGAAACTCTGACATAAGTTGCCTCATAAGTATCAACTACCCGATCCTTTTTCATTTTTGTAATAGAAATAGCGGTTAAACCTGATAAGCAAACCAAAAACGCAGCCAATGCAACCGCAATCACTACCATGATATTTCTTCGTTTTTCGCTTTTTAAATTTCTCTTCGCCAGATTCTTGACAATTCCATTTGTATTATTTTCAAAAGGCCAAGTCATAGCCTGCCACCTCCTTATTCCACGATCCTACCATCCTCAATACGGACAATCCGGTCTGCAAGTCGGGCGATCTCATTGTTATGTGTAATCATTACCACCGTCTGGTGAAACTCATAACTGGTCCGTTTGATCAATCCCATAACATCTGCACTGGTTTTCGAGTCGAGGTTCCCTGTAGGTTCATCAGCTAGCACAATTGCAGGCTTAGCAACCAGAGCTCTTGCTATTGCAACCCTCTGCTGCTGTCCTCCAGAGAGATTATTCGGCATATTCTTTAGTTTATCTTCCAGAGCTAGCATATGAACTACCTCATCCATAAATCCCCGATCTACCGTATCTCCATCCAGTTCTACCGGGAGAACAATATTTTCGTAAACATTCAAAATTGGAACCAAATTATAATTTTGGAAAATGAAACCAATATTTCTTCTCCTGAAAATCGTCAGCTCTTCATCGTTTTTCTTTGCCAGCTCTTCTCCACGTACAATGACCTTTCCACTAGTAGGAGTGTCCAAACCTCCCATCATATGAAGCATCGTGGATTTTCCGGAACCTGAAGTTCCTACTACCGCTACAAATTCTCCTTCCTCTACTGAAAAATTCACACCGTCTAAAGCCTTTGTAATATTGGGCTCTGTTCCATAATATTTCTTTAAATCGATTGTCTGTAAAATACTCATATTTTATAAACTCCTTTCTGCCTTTCTTTATGATAGCTCTATTATAAAATACAAATGTCTCAGAAATGTCCGAGAAAAGGAACAAAATTCAAGGAATTTCAGCCTGAATTGTTACAAATCTCGGACATTTCAAAAAAATTGCAAACGATACAAAATATGATATTCTGCTATTCTTGATTTTATCTGTGACTATAATTCTGTTTAAAATATCACAACAAACTGCCTTTTAATCCTTTTTTGAAAACCAAAACAGCTTTTTCAGTTCCCAGAAATGACATGGTTACAAGTTTGTAGCTTTGTTTTTCCATTTCCAGGAGTTTTGTATTTATTTTTTCAGTTACATTTTCAGTAGTAATGTTTTCTATTAATACGGTTTGATACATCATTCAAATCCCTCCATATTTGTCTTTTATTTATCTTGGCAGAAAAATAGAAAATGCTGATCCCTTTCCCACCTGTGATTCCACAGTAACATAACCACCCTGCTGTGTCACAATTTCCCTGGTCAGATAAAGACCGATTCCAACACCCGGCTGATTATGAATCTCTTCTTCCCGGTAAAATCTCTTGAAAATAGATGCCTGATTGCTTTCTGAAATTCCTTTTCCGGTATCAGATACTTTTATTTCCACATACATTTCCCATTGCGCTACCGACACATTTACATGTCCACCTGTCGGGGTATATTTTACTGCATTGTCCAATAGATTAAAAATCGCTTCTTCAGTCCATTTACTGTCATGGGATACGCACAGATCCTCCGGACATTCCACCGATACATGGATCTTTTTTTGTTCTGCAGAATATAAGATTCCACTCATAGCCTGAGCCAAAGTATCATATAAGAAATGCTCTTCTTTCTCTAATTGAATCACCCCGGTTTCCAAACGGGAGGTTTTGACTAATGCCTGTATTAAAAAATCCAGTTTATTGATTTGCCCTCTTACACTTTTAAGAAACTCATTCCTCTCCTGTTCTTCCAGAGGTTTTGTCAAAAGTGTATCCACAATCATCTTCATGTTGCTTACCGGAGTCCTGACCTGATGAGAAATATCTGACACCAACGACTGTAATTCCTGCCGTTCTGCTTCTACCTTCCGGTTACTTTCCTGCAAGATGTTATACAGACGTACCAGGCGATGATGGATACGGGCAAAAATCGTTTCTTTGTCTGATACATTTTCGGGTTCCTGACTACGGTTCATCATGTCATCAAGAATCTGACACAATTCAGAAGTAAAATTTGACAGTCTCATTCCCAACAGTTGTACCATAAAAAGCATCCACAGTATTGCACAGACTATCAAAGCCATCCCAACCCATAACACTACAATATTTTGGGTCAGAAAGAATGCGACCAATATGATCGCTGTCATTGTGAGTGTCATTCCGGCAGTCAGCCAAAAAAACATCCTTTTTACAGAAAGTTTCTTTCCTATCATGCAGGTTCACCTCCGGTCCATTTATATCCCATGCCATATACGGTTTTGATATATACTGTTCCGTTTGTTTCAATCTTTCCCCGAATACGGCTTAATGTTGTAGTTAGCGTATGCTCGTCCACATAATTCTCTGTACAGTCCCATATTTTTTCTAGCAACTGTTTTCTTGTTAATACACGATTGCGGTTCTGGCAGAACAGGTTCAGCATCCGGAATTCCAAGGTAGATAAGGTTAATGGTTTCCCGTTGAGCATAGCCGTCTGCTCTGCAAAATTTAAAAACAGCCTGCCATCATCAAAGACATCCTGCATAGATACATGATGCAGCATCATACGCAGTACATTTTCTACTTTTCTCTGTAAAGAATGGATTGAAAAAGGTTTTGTAATATAATCTACTGCTCCAAGTTCATATCCTCGAATCTCATCACTTTCCCTATCATTAGCAGTCAGAAAGATTACAATGGTATCACTATATTTTTCCCGGATTGTTTTTGCAATCGCATATCCATTTCCATCCGGCAGGTTAATATCCAATAGTACCAGATCAAACTGCTGGCTTTTTAGTACTTCCATGGCTTCTTTTACCGTTTCCACAGAAACAATCCCATAGGATTCTGACTGTAAGTTGTAAACTAACATTTTATTCAAAAGTTCATCATCTTCTACAATTAAAATTTGTTTCATTCTTTTCATCCTTTACGACAATTTTGCTATAGTTTTAATTCTTATTTTACAACAGAAATGTCCTAGAAATGTTACATATCGAAAAAATTATGATTTTCTTTTTGAAATCTTAAAAATCTCTTCTAACGCAAAAGAAGATGCATGTCACCACACACCTTCTCCTCGCTTACTAAGATCACTTTATACTATACTAAATTGCAACATATTATTTTTTATATTGCATAAAGCTAATACTCTTTTGTTTTGAAAATAAATGTTGATAATAAATAAGAGCATACAAAAGTAATGCAGGTAATCATTGAAATTGCTGCTAAACTTATATAATATGTTGTATCAGACACATCTCCGCCAATAAATATATTTATTAGAAGGCTTATCCCAACTATGACAGCAACTGAAATAACCAAACTTATGATTGCTGTCATTTCAATTTTTTCTACGCCAAAAAAATAATAAAGTGGATAAAAAAACGAACCAATAAATATTGCCAAGATACCACCGCCTAAAATAAGTGTAATCGCATCTCGAAAGCCATAATAAAAATATTGATTACCATGAACAATAACAGTAAGTAACATAAAGAATGTAACGATTGCCATTCCACCTATACACCAACACAAATGGCTAATATAATAGCTTTGAACAATGTCATTTCTCTTAACTGGTAACGAAAGCTTGTATTTATACCATTTGGATAAGGTTTCTTTTCTCATACATAAAACAACCAATATTGAAAGTATTGGTGCAATAGATAAAGAATAAATACTTAGTAAGGACGCATTCCCCGTAACTGAAACAATAATCCCAAATATAATAGTAAGAGGGAATAAAAGCTTTAGATTTTCTATTACACCCATAAAATTATTTTTTAAAAGTCCTTTCATCAATTTTCCCCCTTTACTAACAGCAACATAATTTCATCAATCGTTGTATGATCAATAATAATCTTAGGGTATTTTCTTTTCGCTTTCTCAATATCAGAAACTAAAACATCAATCTGATAATCTTTTTTCCGATATGCCACGATATCTTCCTTGTCCAAAGATAAAAAATTCTTGTCAGAACATCTCAAAATCGCATAATTGTAAATAAGATTATCTTTTGTTTCCGTAAGAATAATCCTACCATTATGAATAAAAGTAATATAATCAGCTATTCTCTCTAAATCGCTCGTAATGTGTGAAGATAAAAGTATGGAATGTTCTTCGTTTTCTACAAACTCTAAAAAAATATCTAATATTTCCTCACGCATTACAGGATCTAATCCGCTGGTCGCTTCATCAAGAATAAGCAAATTCGGGTGATGGGATAATGCAACAGCAATTGCCAGTTTCATCGTCATACCTTTAGAGTATTTTGAAATCTTTTGACTGCTATTTAAGGAAAATTTTTTTAAATATTTATGAAACAAAGTCATATCCCATTGTTTATAGATACCTGCCATAATATTTGAAAGTTGTTTTGCTGACAGATAATTTGGAAAATTATCGCCGTCATATACCACACCTATATTTTCTCGAATATATATATCACTATCATTCATTTCTTTTCCAAAAATCTCAATCGATCCTTTGTCCTTTTTAAGAGCATTTAGAATGCACCCGATTGTAGTTGTTTTCCCTGCACCGTTTTCCCCAACAAACCCCATAACTGTTCCAACAGGTAAGGAAAATGTAACTTTATCTAAAGCAAATTCTGAGCTATCATATTGCTTGCATACATTTGATAATTTTAAAGCATACTCCATATTATTCATCCTCCATATAAAAAAGTGTAAGTAATTCTTGTAGTTTAGAAAGTGAAATATTATTTGTACGTCCTATTTCTGCGGCAATCTGCAAATGCTCTTCCGCAATGCGTTGTTGTTCTTCTTGATAAAATTCTTTATTTTGTGCAGATACAAAGCTGCCTCTGCCTATCGTAGTTTCAATAAATCCATCACGCTGTAAATCTTCATAAGCCTTTTGAACTGTGATTACACTTACATGAAGTGACTTTGCCAAAGCTCTCATCGATGGAAGACTATCCCCTGCTTTCAATTCCTCACTCATTATCATTGCCTTCATTTGTGAAGTGATCTGTTCATATATAGGCTTATTCGCATTATTACTAATGATAATGTTCATATCTCACCTCTCTTCAAGTGTACTGTTTGTATAAGTACATTATATACAAATTTGAAGATTTGTCAAGAACTAATCACTATTAGTAATGTTTTATGTTTTGAAAGCTTTTTATTTGTTATGATTCCAATTACGACTGATAGGAAAATATAAGAAGATTGGACTTTATATGTTAGATTTATCACAAAAGAAAAATGCCTGTAAAATCAAAATAAGACTTTACAGGCACTTGAAAAGATATAAAATCCAATATATTTAGAACCAATTAATTTTTTCTTTTCTAAATTCAGGCATATCACTATTTTGGTACGGATTATAGTTATGAAGATTGCAACCGAACTCCCTCAAGGATTGGATTCTATTCTCCGCTGACCATTCAATTAAAGAGATTCCATCAAATTCTTCGATGTCTCCATTATCCATAATATTTTTAAAATACCATTCAACAGCTGTCTGATTTCCTTTATGAAAAAACTGTTTGATGTCCCACGCGATTACGCTCCCTCTCGTATTCCATTCCTGAAACCAATGTTTTACTATTTCACGATTGCGATAACATGGTCCCCAACTTTCTGTATAAATCACGTTTTCTGCAAAAATATCATCAATTCCCAAATCCTTCTTTTCCAGCCACATGGAAAACCATAATCGGATCATTTTTTCTCTCTCATCCATATATAGAATACCTCCAACGTCAAATTCATTACTGAACCTCTACATTCTTATCCGCCTGTTTCAATTTAACATCATTCACATCTATAAAAATTACTGAGAATCTTTCCTAATTCAACCGGATTATCTTTATTTATTTCATGACCGGCGTGAGGAATAATCTTTAATTCTGCATGATTGATCTGCTGTTTCAATTCTATGGTAGCAGACATATTTACCTTATCCTTTTCGCCACATAACACAAGTACCCTGCAATTTATTTTTTCTAAATCTTTTTGAAAATCTAAATCCATCATGGATTTGGATAGACTGATAAAATCTTTTTTTCCAAATCCCATTTTGCGAAAACTCCTGTTTGGCATAAGGTGAAATATCATATTCTGAAATTTCAATAACCGCTTCGGCATGATATATTGCGTACCAATTAATACCAGAGAGGCTACTTTCTCTGCATGTTCCAATGCATAATGTAAAGTAAGGATTCCCCCCAATGAAAGACCGCATAAATGCAGAGGTCCTTCTTGCTGTTCACAATAACTCTCCAGTGCATGATATAAATTCAAATAGCTAGCTTCTTTTCCTGAAAGCCAATCAGATAAATTAGGACAGTCAACATCCAACCCCAAATCTAATCTCTTAATTGTAGTTTCCCAATCTGAAGGCACTTGTCCAAGTCCATGCAAAAATATGTATTTCATTCAATTTTTCCTCCTTCAATTTTGCTGTATTTTAGGAAATACTATAAACGATTTCTATCTATCATATTTTCTATTGTTTCTGAAAAATAATATTCTCTCAAATCAAGACTCTTGTCCATTTTTGCAAGATGAGAATATTTATCATCTGTATAATGTTTTGATATTACAGCAAACACTTTCTTCTACATTTTATACGTCATTCACTCTATACTTTTCCCCATCAAATCAACTGATACTATATACTCCCATCTATCAAATCATAACTCATATCCAAAAAGTCTAAGATTTTTGCCTCGCTTACGGTTCCATCTAACAGCATGGTGATCCAGTACTTTTTATTCATATGATATCCCGGTAAAAATCCATAGGTCTGTGTCAACAGTCCCACCATATCCGGATCACATTTCACATCGATGATGTCTACTTTTGTATCTCCTTCTAATCCTAGTCTGGATTTTTCAACCTGCATTATCACCGCATACCATTTTCCATTCGAATGCCGAAGCACCGCACTTTCCGGTGATTCCTTCCATAGATACTCCGGAACGGTTCCATATTGCTTTTTTACATACTCAAAAATTTCTTCCCGCTTCAACTCTTCCACTCCCCAGTTCTTCTATATTGATCAATCAAACGATTGTACTTTTCGTATTTTAACAGGCAGGACATCTGCCCTGCCTTCCTTTCCTATTATAGCATTGTTATTCTGCCTCTACAATCTATCACTTATTTTTTCCTGCTTCTAATAAACTACCATTCCATATCCCATAATGGAATCGGAACGGATCGCATAGTTTCTCTCTCTTACCGCATCCCCTGAGTTTCCTTCTATGGTATAGACGGTTGTTCCGTCACAGCGTTCCACGATTCCTACATGGTCGCACGTTCCATCGTGATCCCAATCAAAAAAAATGATCGCACCGGGACTTGGCATACTTCCAGCCCCCTGCCATCTTCCTTGGTTCTGAAACCAATTCTTTCCATCTGTACAAAGGGAGAACTTGGGTACAACGCCACGTTGAATGAGTCCTGCCTGATCTGCACACCAGGACACAAAGCAGGCACACCATTCCTCCCGGCTGTCAAATCCATACCATGACCAGAACTTCTGGCCGCCTTCGTTCCCCAACTGGCTTTTCGCAATGGTCACAAGCTGCCCATTTCCAAAAAGTCCGGCAAACAATCCCCCGCCAGAATAATACCGAAGCACATGGGGGACATACTCCGGATCGCCATACCTTGGCCAACCATGGGCGGCTGCCTGTTCCTGGGAAAACTGCAGCGCATTGGCTTCACTATAACCGCCATGGTTCCGGATTGCCCATGAGATGTACCCATTCCCATAATTATAGCCCTGTAAACTAAGTTTTAGCTTGTCCATATCCTGTGGACTTTCACATCCGGCTTCCCGGACACAATCTGCATAATACTGTACACCCACCTTGATAGAATAGTCTGCATCCTGAATCGCACTGGGTGTATTAGGGTACTGGGTATTATACGGACACTCGCTGGCCTGCATGGGATCCGTTCCCCTGCCTCCGCTTTCCTGCATCATGATGGCTTGAATGACAGGCACATATTCCGGGATTCCAAATTCACTGGCATACCGCTGGATCGCCGGGGTATGGGCCAGGACTTCCGCACTCAGCGGCTCGCTGCTCTGGGAACTCCCGATAAACGCAGCACCGCCAATGATCCCCACAATGAGGATCAAGATCACAAATACCGTACCGCCTCCTGCCATCAACGCTGCAAACGCTGCCTTTACTGCATGGGCCGCTGCTTCCGCCATGGCTTTCAATCCCTTGGCAGTTGTTTTTGCAGTCTTGGCACTTTGCTTGGCTGTCTGGACAGATCGCATGGCAGCCCGTTTCGCTTCCCTGGCTGCCCTCATGGATTGGAAAGCCTGCTTTTTTTGTAAGAGTGCCTGGGTTTTCACCTTTTGGGAAGAAACCGGGGAAGCTTTCACCATACGGGGCGCTGTTTTTACTGTCCGGTTTCCGGCCTCCTTGACTGTTTTCTCTGCTTCAGGTTTAATCTTGATGCTCCTTCCGGCTCCTGTGCGCCCTTTCTTTGCCCTTGTCTGTCCAGATGTTCCACCGCTTCCTGTTTCGCTGTCCAACGTGGCTGTAACGGCTTCTCTTTGCCTCTGCTCTTTTATCTTCTCATAAGTTTTCACTGCCAACTTCTTTCCACCACGATAGGCAGCCGAAGCGCTTTCCTTTCCAGCCCGCTGTTCTGCCCGTTCTATCCGGTTTCCGGCGTATTCCACCGGAGATTCCTCTCCGGTTTCTCTTCCCACCTTGTCTGCCGCCATCCGGGATTTCTCTTTCGTTTCCAGCATGGCAGAACGCACCAGTTCTTTGGGAAGCCGGGAGGCAGGATTGCGGATCTTCGGGTTCTTATCCCGTACCTTCTCTTTGATGTCTTTCAAACACACACCTCCCTGTATCGCATTACCGTTCCCTACTCTGTTTCTTTTGTCTCTTCTGCTGTTCTTCCAGCTTTTCCAGTTCCCTTACCGCTTCCTGAACCAGCGGATGATTGGCATAATAGGGAACATAGGACAATAACTCTTTTCCCTTCTCCCCGGTTGCTAATGGATATTCTCCCTCGTTATACAGCGGATCGTCTGCATGGTGGAGAGAAAACTCCAAAGACGGAACCATCTGAGGGGAACGCTTGCAAAATCTCTGGTAATGCCGGAACGCCTCTTTTAAAGAAGTACATTCGATGCATTCTCCCATCCCATGGAACTCCCCGCACTCCGAAGCAAGAAAGGTAATGGTTGTTTCTTCTTTCATAGCTTTCACCTCCCCTTTACCGGATCGCTGCCTTCTGTTTTTCTTCTTTTCCAAGCTGACGAGGTGCTGTTTCCTGCCGAAGCTCCTGCAAGGTATCTTTTAAAGATGCCTGTTTTCCTTGTCTTTCTTCCAGCTTCCCGATCTGCTGCTGCAATCGTTCCGTTTTCTGTTCCAGCTTATGGATGCTCCGCATGGATTGGAATAACACCTTCTGGGTTTGAAAGATGAGCCCCTGTTCCGGATTGCGCTCTGTGATCTTTGCGGTATCTTTTCCGTTCATTTCCAAAAATGCGTTTTTCAGATGCCCTTTGGCAACGTGCAGTTCCTCCGCCATGCTCCCCATACGGTCAATCTTCTGATCCATCGACAGCATGACCGTATGTAGGGAAGACTGCAGCTTTTGCAAGCTTTGGGTAAGGTGCATGCCCTTTACCGCAGAAGCAAGGGCATCTTTTCCCTTTTCTTTAAAATCAAACACCGCCTGTTCTGCCCGTTCCACAAACTTTCGTTTCCATTCTCCCACCTGAAAGCGAAGTGTTTTCACCTGATGTTCTGCTTTCTGGATCGTATTCACTGCAAAGAGCTTAACCTTGCTTTCCTGCATCACGCCCAGTTGCTTCTTCACCTCTCCCAGTTCCTTCAAGACGGTTCCGAGCTGCATTTCCATGGAATCAATATGATCTGCCATGCGGATCACATCCCCTTTTTCCTGCTCCATGCCCTGTTGTTCCAAAAGCTCCAGCAACGCCCGGATACTGTCCTGCTCCCGAAGCGGTCCTTTTATTTTTGGAATCTCTACGCTTTTTTCTTCCATCTACATTCCCTCCTTCCCAAAAGGATGCTGCCGAAGAACGTTCAGCAGCACCACACAAAAATATCTTTTTTACTAGCATTCCCCTGGTTTTGTCGTCATCAAGCGGTACAGCTTCGTGTTCTTCGGGAAGCTGTTCTCAAATGGCACAAGATTTCCGGAACAGCGGATCAAACCTTTCCCTGCGCCTACATTGGTGATATAGGATAACTGGTTCTCGGAAATGTTCAAAAGGACGGCCAGTTCATCCCGGTCTGTGGTCGCCTGGTTTAAAAGGATCAAAAACTCACTGTTTGCCAGCATCAGTCTTGCCGTATCCGACTTCAAAAGTTCCTCTACGTTCTGCGTTAAACCTGTGACAAACCCATGGTATTTACGAATCCTCTTGTAGAGCCGGTAGAAAAAGTCCGCACTGTACTGATAGCGGAACAACAGATAAAACTCATCGGCAAAGATCCAGGTAGTCTTTCCTTTCTTCCAGTTTTGGATCACCCGGTTGAAGATGCTGTCCAAGGTGACCAGCATTCCCAGGGGCATGAGCTGCTCTCCCAGTTCCCGGATATCATAAGCAATGATACGATTTTTCGTATTTACATTGGTTTTCTGGGCAAAGGTATTCAGGCTTCCGTTGATGAACAACTCTGAAGACAAGGCAAGCCCCCTGGCTTCCTCTTCCGGCTGGAGCATGAGCTGTCGGTACAGATCCTTCAAGGTCGGCACTTCGCTTTTATAACCGCTTCGGATATATTCCCGGTACACATCTGCGGTACAGCGGTCCAGGATGGATTTTTCCTTGGCGGACAGGTTGCCAGCTCCCACCAACTGTTCAAACAGGGACAGGATAAATTCCGACTTCTCGATCAGCGGATTCTTGTCATTGCCATAAGCAGAGTCCATATCCAGTGCGTTCAGATGGGTATGGGACGTTGCAGAAATGGAGATCACTTCCCCGTTCAGCGCTTCCACCAAAGAACCGAATTCCGACTCTGGATCTAAGATCAGGATGTCATCTTCCGTAGACAGGGCAAGGTCCACGATCTCTTCTTTTGCTGAGAAACTCTTTCCCGAACCGCTGACACCCAATCGGAAGGAGTTTCCATTCAATAACTTTCTCCTATCTGCCACCAGCATATTTTTGCTCACTGCATTCTGCCCATAATAAATACCGCCCGGCTGCATGATCTCCTGGGTATGGAAGGGGATCAGCACTGCGGTAGACTCTGTGGTCAGGGTACGAAGGGCATTGATCTTGCGGATGCCATAAGGCAGTACCGTATTGAGTCCATCCACTTGCTGCCATTTCAAGGTTGCCATCTGACATAAATGCTTTCTTGCCACGGATAAGATACTCTCTGTATCCGAATCCAATTGTTTCCTGCTGTCTGCCATATGCACCATGGTGAGGATGCCGAACATCATCCGCTGATCCCTGGTGGTCAGGTCATCCAGCATCTCTTTGGTCTCCTTCCTTTGCAGTTCCATATCATAAGGCACAATGGCAGAAAAGTTGTTGTTGGCATTCTGGCGTCTCTGCCAGTTGGTCACATTGGTCTCCACGCCAAGCAGACGGTTCTGGATCTCACGCACCGCTTCGTCTGTGGGTACCGGGAGGATATCGATGGACAGCATCAAGTCCCGGCTTAGATCACACAGTTCCGAGATCATGTCATCCTTGACATAACTGGCATAATCCTGCATATACAGCACCCGCCCAAACCGTTCATTGATCTTGAAGCAGTCTTTGGAAAACTCCATGGACTGGGGACAGATCCAATCCTTGAAGCTGCTCCCCTTTTTGGCAAATGCCTTCATATCGAAAGGGAAGCACTGGGGTTCCTCTGCCCGGAAGAAATCCCGGAAGATCTGTAACCTCTGTTCCGCATCCATTTCTTCCCCAATGGAGGACAGCTTGCTCAGATGGGTGATGATATCCGTTCCCACACGCGCAAAATAGGTTCTTGCCTCATCGATGTTCTTTTTATGGACACTGACTGTCAGATACCGTTCCTGATAGATGCTGTTGTTGGTGCCGCTGACCTTGGACAACAGCATTTCGTTGTATTCCTTTCGGTATTCATCCAGCCCGTCCTCTTTCATCGGCAAAAGCAGGGATGCTTCAAACTCTTCTTTATTGATCCTTCTGTTATTTAAAGTGATCTTCGCCGCCGCACCGGAATCTAAGGCATTTAACAGTTCACTGTAATCCAAGAACATTTCTGTTTTATCCTCTTTGCTTGCGATGGCATAGTTGATATCGGAAAACCGGAAGGTCTTGGAAAATTTTGTCCCGGACTGGAACACCCCATCCGGCCAGATCCGCTGGATCGGGATCGCCTGCTGGACAGACCTTGGGACTTTGAACTTCTCCCGGTCCATTTTCAATGCCTGCTGTAAGGTTTTAATCAAACGCACCACTCCTTCCCGTTTTCTTTTTCTGTTTCATCCGTTTCTTCCTTGCCCGCTGTTCTCTTTTTTTCATAAGGGCTGCGCCATCCCCCTGGCTCTTTTCTCCCAAGGCCAGCGTTTCTTCCATGCAGGCATGGTACAGGTCCTCACTTTGAAACAGCAGGCGCTTGGGGTATAAAAATTCAGACTTGATATACGCCCAGGCAAACTGCTCCGCATTCATGCCATGGTACTGGAAAAAACCACAGGCTGCGAAAGGGGCAGCCCCTAAGATGCACAGCCACCCGGTCATTTCCTGTCCCACATACTTTCCCAGACCAAAATAAATCCCTACCGCCACAGCGATGGCAAGCAGGGAGAAAATACACTGGCGCAGGTTCAGTCCCATAAACATGGATTCCTGATAGTTGCGGATCTCTTTATTCATTTTTACTTCCATATACTTCTATCTCTCTCTTTCTCTTTTCTTTTTTCCTGTCGGTTTCCCTTGGACTTTTTCCTGTTCTTTTGGAATGTCCAGACCCCATTGTCTGCAAAATTCTTCCACCCCTTCCCGGTCATACTGGGCGAGTCTTGAAAGGTCAAATGCCACCGGGGTGTAGGTGGCAAATCCTGAACGGGCTTGTCCCGGCAGCACCTTTCCCAGCCTGTTCTCTTGAATGAAGGCCAGCTTATCCCTGGTAAAATCACCGCTTACAAATGCCTCCTGGGGCTTCAGTCCATACCCACCCGGAAGATTGACCGTCAGGTCACTAAATAATTCCAGCTCCCCTTCACTTTGGCTGTACATCAAAACTGCAATCCCATTTCCATAGGCATAGTTGGACACTTTCAGGGTGATCTCTTCCTTACCAAATTCCCAATGGAAAGGCAGTGTATCGCTGCTTTCCTGATTTTCATATATTTCTTTACGCATGGTTCTTTCCTCCTACAATCCCATCATTTCTTTTACGATCCGGTCAGATGCTTTCACCGCACCCACCAGCACCAGCAGGTTGAACACCAATTCCCCTACATAGTTCCACACAATGGTCACTGCACTTAAGGACGTATCCCCAATGGCTGGCGGACTGGCAGAATAGACGGAGAAAATGATACAGGCCAGTGCAATGATCGCCCCTTCCAGACACACTCCCGCATAAGACTTGATAAAGTTCTTTCCCACCGACTGGGAGGGTTCGCCCGCAAAAGTGGAAATGGGGATGGGGGCAATGGCAGTGTACATATACAGCTTGAACATCCTTCCATATACCGTAAGGATCATAATGAAGGACAGCACCGTAATCAAAAGGCTTCCAAGCAAGGTCACAATCCACAAGGGAATGGATTCCAGCATGCCCACCGCTTCAATCTTTTCCACAATCTCTGCCGGAAGTTCTGTCACGCCACCATTTGTCATGCCTGACTGTGCCATGATGGTAGACACAATCCCCTGCACAATGGAAAACAACGCTGTCATCAGTTCCATGCCATACATGATGGCGCCTTGCGCCAGGGCAAACCGTATAAAGGCTTTCAGGGCATGCTCTGGCTTCTTCATGTCCGTAAAACTGCCACAGGTCTTGACAATCCCGGCAGCAAAAAACAAGACCAACAACCCATATCCAATGGCAGTCAACGCTCCGTTGATCCCGGTGATGACGCTCCAAATATCCCCGCCCTTAAAAGATTCCGGGCTTTGGGTAAGCAGTGTCCAAATTTCTGCCAGTTTTTCATTCCAGGTATTCAGTGCAGAGTTTAGGTTCTGCACGATCCAGTTATCACTCAAACAGCTTCACCTCCTTTGCCGGGGAGGAAGAGTCTCTCCCTACCCCTTTCCATTTCTTCCTGCTACCCAACGATCAGGTCCAGGATCTCTTTTGCAAAGGTGATGATGACGCCTCCTGCCAGAGTCAAAAATCCATTGGCTCTCTGGCTGGGATCGTGACTTTTTAAGCTCAATCCCACCTGCACCACACCAAATCCCAATAAGATCAGACCAATGGCCCGGATCAGGGAAAAGATAAAGGTGGACAGGTTATTGATGACCGCCAACGGATCTCCGGCGGCAAGCACCGGAACTGCCCCTACGGTCATGGCCAGTACCAGCGCCACATAAAAGGCAAAGGGATATTTAGGTCCTTTTCCCATAAGTTTCGGTACCGTGGCATGGTTTCCTGTTTGATTCTTTGGCATTTCATTTGTTTTCTTCAATGGCATTCCTCCAATCAAAAAGACTGCTCCCCTCCGAGGATTTCCTCAGCTGAGAGCAGTTCATAATCATCCAGTCTCCTGGTATCAATGGTTACATCTTCATGGGACAGTGGAGCCTTCGCATAATCATAAGGCGGCGCCCCTCCATCCTCCGTATATTTCACATTCACATGCTTGTGCAGATCATATTTCTCATCCAAAATAGGACGCTCCCCACGCACGAGCAGCACCGCTTTCCGGTTATCCAAAAGCCGCACTTCATCCGGGGTAAGAAGTTCCCTTCCAGACTGTTGGAAATTCACAGAATAACTTCCGCTTCTTCCCTTGGTCTGCCCGTAGGTATTGGTATCCAGCGTTTCTTTACCCAGTAGTTCCGAAACATATTTATGCCCCTCTTTTTCATTGCCGCCCAGATATAAAAATTCATCGCAATTTCCTATGAGACTTTCCCAGCTGTCCTTAAACAAGGCTTTCATCTGGGCGATGTTCTGAATGATGATACTGCAGGAAATTGCGCGCGACCGCATGGTTGCCAGCAGCTTATCGAAGTCATCGGGCAATGCCACGTTGGGCCACTCATCCATGATGCAGTGTACCGGAATGGGCAGTTTCCCATGGTATTTCCGGTCTGCCACATAGTAAAGGGTCTGGAACAGGTTACTGTAGATCATGCCCACCAGATAGTTGAGACTGGTATCTGCATCCGGAATACAGCAAAACAGCGCAACCTTTTTCTCCCCGATGCTGTAAAGATCCAACTCATCGGTGCAGGTTAAATTGGCGATCTGCTTTAAGTTAAAGGCTGCCAGACGGACACCCACAGAAATCAGGATAGACTTGGCAGTTTTTCCAGCCGCCTGCTTGTAAATGGCATACTGCTTCACCGCAATACTTTCCGGATTTCGCATCTCCAGTCGTTCAAACAAAATATCCAAGGGTGACTGGTATTCCTCATCGTCCTCTTTTACCTGGGCAGAGCCTAACATTTCCATGATCATGGAGAAGTTCTGTTCTTCCGGCGGTGCTTCATGTAACAGATATAACATCAGCGCCTGAAGCAAGGCAGTCTCACTTTTCTCCCAAAACGGATCCGAACTCTGCGCTCCTTTCGGCGTGGTGTTTCGGATCAGGTTGTTGATGAGTTTTAGCACATCCTTGTCATCCCGCACATAAGCAAAGGGATTGTAACAAAAAGAGTTTTCCGGATTGATGAGGTCAAACACCCGCACTTCATATCCTTCCCGCTCCAGTAGTCCTCCGGTTTTCCGCAGAAGCTCTCCTTTGGGATCGGTAATCACCATGGAACAGTTACACTGCATAATGTTGACTACAGCATATGCCCGGCTTTTTCCTGCACCGGAACCGCCCACCACAAGGACATTCAAGTTTCGTTTATGTTTATAGCAGTCCAATCCCATGCGGAAGTTCTGGGTTAAAATGAGATTCTGGGTGTACCGCTTGTCCCGGTAACGCTTGCAGATGGAAGCTGCATCGCCCCACTTGGCAGAGCCATGCTCCACCCCTCTCCGATAATTTTTCTTCTGGGAGTAATAAATACCGATGCCTGACACATAGGCGATTGTGAATGTGAACACACACCGCATCGTGTACGGTGTATAAGTGATAGAAAATGGCTGATCCAGTTTTTCGGTCAGCACTTGTAAGATTTGTAACAGATTGGTATCCGGCTCAATGGCACAGGCAGTGATGGCGCCTGTCCACCAGACAACGGGCAGAAACAACAGCCATACCCAAAGGTCAGAACGTTTCCATGCTACCTCTGCTGGCTTCGCTCCTTCTTCGCTTTTTCACTCTTTGGCGCTTCCTTTGCTGGTCCGTCTACCCTATGAAAAGAATCCACACCGGGAACGATGGCAAGGCTCCGCCCATTCTCCCAATGCATGTGAATCTGTCCGGCATCATCGATAAATGCTACCGTTCCCTGTAATCCCGGCGGCATCCCTGCCTCATCCATAAAGTCCAGGCAGAGCCTTGTTCCTTCGGGATACCGCTTTCGTAATTGTTCCACTTGTTTCTGATTATACATCCTCATAGACATCCCTCCCTTCTGCTACCAGAAGAAGCGCCTGCTGGTGTTCGGTTTCATGACCTTTAAGATCACACTGTCAATGCCATCGCTGTACCTGCCCATGGCCAGATACTTGTCCCGCAGCCGATTGAGGGTATTGCGAAGTTCCCGCTGTTCCCCTGTGGTGATGGGAAGCCTTTTCTCAGAAAGTTCATAGTCCCGGACTTTCTGCAGCATGGCTTCTGTAGCCGGACGAACCTTTCCCATCTGACTTTGGGCTGCCAGTTCGTCTTTTAATGCCACCGTAAACATATTTTTCATGATATTGTCTGTTTTCAAATAGTAATCTGCCATCTTTGGCACCTCCTTTGTTACACCCAACATACCACAAAAACCCCGCAATAGCTATCCCAACAGCGGAACTTTTTCCAGAACTTACCGCTCCGGCTGTTTCTCTTTTTTCTCCTTCTTCGGTGTCTGCTTTGGCGGTTCCTCAAAGGAAAACGCATCCTTGGAAAAGGTCTGCTCCTGTTCCCCAAAATTCCGTTCCATATGGTTGCGGATGGTATAGGCTGCCTGACGCACATCATTCAAAAACCCCCTTAATTCCTGAGGATCTTTCTGTCCGTTTGCCTGCATCTCTGCCACTTTTCCAAACTGGAAGCCGGACACGTCCGCCCCATACCGCTTGCCGATCACATACGCGGCACAGTATGCCTGGGCATTCACCTTCTTCCTTGCATAGTTCCCATCGTGCTGATCCAGGGCGGCACAGGCCAGTTCCCGGTTCACCGCATGGAATGTTGTATTCTCATCCATTCCGTTTCGCACATAGACGGTACGCTGTTTCGGAATATACTGTGCCTGGATGCCCTCCGGCAGATTGTCTGCGATCTGCATCCGCACTGGCTGATCCTTTAAGACTGCATGGATCAGTTCTTCCATGGAACGCTGCGGACGTTCCTCCAGCGGTTTTCCACTCATCTGGCTGATGTCAAATCCTTTGCCGATGGCATAGCCTGTCCGCATCTCCCCGTCTTTTTCATATTCCGTACTGACCATATAGGTGTAACCATGCACCCCGGATTTTGGAGAACGGTGTTCTTTTTTCCAGTAATCATAGGATTTTACCACCGTTGCCTCTGGATTCTGTCCGTAGATCAACAGAAGATTGGGTGTTTTCTGCGTATTACACTGCGCCATAAAATCTAAAAATCCCTTTAAAGAATCCCCGTTTTGGAACACCGCCTGTGCCTGGGCATCTACCTCTGCCCACACCTCTTCCCTCTGCTGTTTTTTCATGGCCGCATATTCTTCTTTTGATAACTGCTGTTGTGGAGTTTTTTCTTCCCCTGCCCCACCAGGGATCATGTTCGTTAAATCCATAGCCTTACCTGCCTTTCACTTTCTTCTGTTTCTTTCTCTGCTGATTTCTCGGTTTCCTCCGGCTCTGCTGTTGCTTCTGCCGCTGTTTCTGTTCCGTTTCAATCTTTTTTAATTCCTGCCGGACAGATGGTTTCTCCCCTTTCCAGCTAGTTTCCTGCCCGGAAAAAGAACCGCTGCTGTGCGAGGAAGGTCCGGACAGATTCCCTACCTTCTCCGCCTGGGTAAAATTTCCCTCCGAAGGAGAGACTTCCCCTACATCAAACAGATGCTCTTCTTCATCCAGTTCAAACTCAATGGTCCCTTCCGGCAGCACCACCTTTTCGGTCTTTACCGGAAGTTCTTCTTTTGCTTCGGTTTTCTCGGTAAACTCTGCATCGATCACACGCTCTCCTTCCCGGACTGGCGCTTGTTCCACAACCGCTTCACCGGCTTCGGATTTTACAAAGTCCAGGTTCATCTTGTCCAGCACCCGGTTCACCTTTGCCGCATCATCGGCAAACACCATAATCTCGGAAAACTGGGGGTTCTTCTTATCCCGGATGACCACATACAAAAGCCCCCTGGATTTGGCTTCCCCGGCAAACTCCCGCAGCCTGTCATGGGGAATGGTGAAAAATTTCATTGCCCGCTGTTCCTTTAACATCCGAAGCAGGTTGGTCTTTCCCCTGGTCTTTTTCTGGTCCTTCATCACCGCAACGATCAGCACCGCCAGATTCTTTGCAACGCTCCCGCTGATCCGTAACGTGTGTTCCATGCCTTCCATGGAATACCGGACGATCTGATCTGCCGCATCACCGCCATAGTTCATACGCTCTCACCTCCTTACCGCTTCCGTTCTTCTTCCCTTCGTTGTTTCCCAGACGATTCCTGTACCTTCTCCTGTTCCTTTGTCCGTTTTAACCTCTCTTCCATCTCTTTCGACTGGATCTCGATCTGCTGGCTTAAACGGATCTTCTTCCGAAGTTCTTTTAATTCCCCGTTGATCTCCTGAAGGCGCATACTTCCCGGTTCTTTTCGGTATAGCATTCTTCTCTCCTTCATCAAGGAAAGTACCTGTTCCTCCAAAGGTTTCCGGTATGCTACCAGCTCTTCCCTGGTGTTGATCCCTTCTTTTTGCAAAAACTCCATCTGCCGGATGCGCAGATCCAGTTTTCGGATATCGGCACGGACCGCATAAGAAATCCGTTTCGGCTTCTGCTGAAGCACTCCCATCCGATACAGATAAGAAAAATACAGCTTTTGAAGTCCGGTAAGTTTCCTCTTTGGAAACTGCACCTGTGTGTTTCCATACACCTGCTGGATCTTTGGACGCAGGATCTTCTCCCAGATCTCTGCCTCCCCATAGCCCTTTCCCAAGGAACGCAGACGGACATACCTCTCCATATCCGGCGTCTTTAATGCCGGATACTTCCGGTTCAGCTTCCAGGTATAGCCCCGCTTCTCCATTTCTTTTATAAACTGACTCCAGGAAAAGCTCACGCCAATGGCATCCCGGATATCCATGCGGATGGCAGTCCTCCAGGTAGGCTTCCCTTCTGCTTCTGCTTTCCACTGGGCATAATGCATGGCTTTTCCCTGATTCGTCTGGATCACCGAAAGACCATATTTTCTGCATAATTGGTCGGAAATCTGACGTACCTCGGTAAAATAACTTCTGGCATTGCTGTGGTATTTCTTCCCATCCGCCATGCTTACTGAATTCCATACCAGATGGTTGTGGTAATGACTGGTATTCAGATGGGTCGTGATCACCACCTCATACTGCCCTTTCAATAACTGCTCTGCCAGTTCCTGTCCGATAAGATGTGCCAGTTCGAGGGATACTTCCCCTTCTGCAAAGCTCTGCACCAGATGGTAGCCCTGTACCCCGCCTTTCTTATGGAAGCGCTCTTTGGTCTTTACCATGTCCGCATAGGCATTTTCACAGGTACACCCAATGGCATCCTCAAAAATGGTCTCTTCTGTTTTTTCCCGGTTTAGGGCATAATCGATGGCTTCTTCCAAAGAGCCGGCACTCTTAGTGGTCTTTGCCCGGTCCTTCACATAATCAATGGAACGGTCCAGGCGGTGGACGGGGAGGACGCTGGTATATGCCATCTACCATTCCTCTTTTACCAGACGCCAGGTCTCTTTGGAAATCCGCAGCATTTCCTGTACGCTGGCTTCCCCTGCCATCCCGGTGCCATTGGCGACATGGGCCAGCTGGTTGGCATTGTTGCAAAGCCCCGCAATCTTCCGAAGAAGTTCTGCGTGATGCTCACAGGGCTTTGTCTGCAGTTGTGCACCTAAGATCAGAGAACGTAAAAATTCCTCCCTGCTTAGTCCACTCTTTGCTACCTGCCCATCCAGATGGCGAAGTTCTTTCGCATTCAGACGGACAGGAACTACATGGTTTCGTTTTCTCATTCAACCACCTACCTTTTCTTCTTTTCTGCTGTCTCTAAGGGATACACCTGAATTCCCCTGCGTTCCATCTGCCAGAGGAATTCCCCGATCTCCCAGACCTGCCCATTCACATCTACCTGCTTTTCATCCACAAAGCGGCAAAGCCCAATCTCTTTCGTTCCGTCCTCTGCCATCATGCAAAGACTTTCCCCATCCAAAAGGATGAACCGCTTTGTCCCTTCCATATCTCGGAACTGGATCTGTTTTGGTTCTCCCTGTTTCTGTCTGCGTATCCGCATCTGCTCCATCTGCTGATCTTCTCTCTTTCCGGCAACCACACAGCACATCAGTCCAATGCCAAAGGCTGCACCTGCCATTGCCCCAAGAGCCATTCCTGCAAAAAACATTTCACTTCTCTCCTTTCTCGACTGCCGGGGGATTGGGGTTCTCCCCAAAGTGCGTTTGGATATCCAAACGCTATGCTTGCAAAACCAGTTCCACCGATTTCCATCGACTCCCCCATGCAGAATCGATTATGCTTCCTTTTCTTTGATCTTGATCAATCCATCTAATGTGGTACAAATGATATGCAATCGGTCTGCGGTACTAATATCTGTGTTCATCGTTCCGGTGACTTCTTTTCCACAGACCACCACCATCCGACACCGCTTTAAGATCAAGTGGGACATCCGGTTGTATGCCTGCAAATCCTCAGCTTCCCCTTCATCCAGAAAAGGAAGAAATCCAAACCTCGGACAAATGGGAACATATCCCAACTCATAAATCTTCCGGCAATATCGCTGCACCTTCACTCTGCTTTCTTCTGCCGGACAACACACATAGGCCATCGCCTGTTCCATCGCCTCACCCCTTTCCTGCATCCAGGTGGATGCACTTTTCTTCTTCTGAAACAAAGTTGGACATCCATGTGGATGCCCTTGCTATTTCTCGCTCTCTTCTTTTTCCTTTGCTTCCAATGCAAACTTTACACGGTCACTGCCCAGCTTATAATAAGCATCGGTCACTTCAATGCCTACTGTCTCATAGCCTTCTTCCACCGCCGCAAGGATGGTTGTTCCTGCTCCGGCAAAGGGATCTAAGATTCTACCACCCGGCTCACAAATCTGAATGACATCTTTCATCAGCTGCAACGGTTTCTCTGTCACATGAATACGGTTCTGTGGATTTCCATAACGGAACACACCGGGAAGACAGGAAACCGGGCGGTTGATTGGCATCGGGCCATTACTGCCCCACACAATATACTCAGCCTGCTGGCGAAAACGTCCTTTCTGCGGACGAGAGTTTCCCTTATCCCAAACCGCAGTTCCTCTCCAGATCCAGCCTGCCCACTGGAGTGCATCGGTAATAGAGGGATATTGTCTCCAGTCAATAAACAGGCAGATTGGCGCACCAACTTTACAGGCTTTCCGCGCATCGTAGAGCCACTCTGCCATCCAATGGGTCCAGGAACGCTGATCCTTGTTATCCCCATCAAAATCCGGCAGTGCATTCTCTGCCTTCATACTGCTGTATTTCTGATTAGTCGTGCGGTTTCGCTCATTCTGTTTTGTTCCCCCAGACGCATAAGGCGGATCGGTAATCACTGCATCAAAGATCCCCGGCTGAAATGCTTTCACCAGTTTCAGCGTATCTCCATGTAAAATTGTCCAGTTTTTCCCTCCGGTATATTCCTCCGGGTATGTTCCTTCTTTCAATAAGTTCCCTAACTGCAGGGTATTTTCCATAGGCATCATCCTTTCTTATCAGCGCTCCGGCTGTTTTTTACTTTTTGTTTTTTTCTTGCTTTCATTCACTTTATGAATTGAATCACCTCCCCTGAAAACTAACAGCTCCTGTGTCTGATTCTCCACACTCCGGCTTGGCAGAACATTTCCTCTCACCAATACTTTCCCGCATACATTTCCAAAAACCAAGCTATTTCCGAGAATCAAAGGTGCATCTCCTGTTTCCTTTGCCGCAGTAATCTTGGCAAATCCTCGAATGTGTGCCATATTCCAAACCTCTCCAGCTAGAATACGGCAGGATTCCTCTGCAATACTCGTTTGATACATCACTGCAGTTCCCGTAAGAAGGGCATCACCCTTGGCAATCGCTTCTTGGAACAGTCCTGCACTCCTTTCCACTACCGCACGTTCACAGCAGATAGCCTGGTCATAAATCCAGCATGATCCTTCCTGGGAAAGATTTTGCTCATATTCTACAAAGCCACCCAAGGTTCCTTTGGGAACCGCTTCATTTACGTCTACCAATGCTCGGATTCTATGCAGCCATGGAAATTGTGGATGGGCTATGGAAGTGATTTCATATTTCTTCTGCGTTTCGCATTGGACTTCTTTTTGAGAGAACTTTTCTTTTGTATCTACTGAAAAATCAAAAACGACTTCTCCTTCCTCTACGGAATAGGTACGAATACGTGAGGTATCAAAAATTCCCCCTTCGTACTGCCTGCTGAGAAAGTTCTGGATCGCTTCCAGTTCCTGCTGTGTAAGAGGCTCTATTAATGCAAGGCTGGCACAAACATACAAACCATCTTGTTCTTTTTTCACCTGGATATCGAGGTTCTGCACTTTCTCCTTTACAGAATCATCCGCATCATAGTAATCCATCAGATTGAATGGTGCCGACTTTTTTCTGTAATACAATTTTTCCTGCTCCAGTGCCTCTTGGATGGCAGTTTCATAAAGAACAAGATCCTGTCCCTTCAAATCTACAGATTCCCCTTCTTTTGTGGCAAGCCATCCCCACACAGGACTCCATAATTGCAATCTGTTTTCCATAAGACCTCCCTTGTCAGTGTTCTGGCTGTTTATTCTCTTTTCAATCTGTTTCTGCTATTTTTTCTTCCCACATCTCCTTTGATGTGACAAAAGATAACTTCATCGGCATTCTTCCTTCCCACGTTTCTTTGGGGGCTTGGTATCATTCTGAGAAGATGCACTCAGTTCTGTTTCCACATATTCACTGATGATATGAAGTGCCTGAGAATAGTTCTCTGATTTCTGGACACGTGCAATCATTTCTTTTGCCTCTTGTCCCTGCCCATTTTCCTGAAGCAGTTTACTTGCCCTGGCCATAACCGCAAACACATTTCCATCCATTCCCAAAAGCTGCATTTTCAGGCGTTTCGGAACATTTACCGGATTTTCTTGTTTCTCCGACTTTTCTTTTGAGACTTCTGATTTTGCCTGTTGAAATTCAAAATCTATGGGGCGCCAAAAGTGTATACACAGTTCACCACCCTCTACCGGAATCTCCTGCTGTTCAAAGCCTTCTCCCCATCCATCACTATATTGTCCGGTGAGATATTCACACAGTTCCGATAATTCTTCCGCCTCCAGATACTCTTTCAATTCTAAAGTTGTACAGCCATATAACACACCATCCGATTCTTTCACCGATGGAACTGCGGACACTACTTTTTCTTTAATGGCAGCACTTCCGTCAAAATAATCCATCAGATTATCGGTCCTATCATCGTCATGTCCGACACGGTTGTATTCTGCAATCTTTTCCTGAATCACAGAAGCATACTCCGTTAAATCATCTCCTTCAAAAAATACCTGCTCTTCTTCAAAGTCATTGTAATCCTCTTCTTCCCAATCTTGTTCCATCTCATTGGGAAGAAAGGTTCCTGTCAGCGGTGTCAATAATTCTATTTTGATCGTATCTTCCATTTGCCTCACCTGCCTCTTTCCTTTTGCTGTTTCTTCTGTTTTTCCACCGCCTGTTTTGCCAGGTCTCCATAGTCTGCACCTTCCATCTGTGGTAAGTTACAAACTACGGTATATTTTTCCTCATACTGCTCTTTTAACTGCGCACATGCCCATCGCCCGGCAAAATCGTTATCGGTGCAGAGCTCAATTTCTGTTACCTCCGGATGCTCTTTCAGAAAATATTCCAATGCATCCGGGCGCTTCATCTTTTTTGTTGCTCGTTCCGCGCCTTCTTTCGGCGCTGCGATTCCACCCAGAGACAGGCGATACTTATCGGTTCGTCCATCTTCCAGCGTCATATGGGCAAGGGCATCAATACAGGCTTCATACACCGCTACCCGATGGCTTTTCCCCAAAGGCGGAACACAAAAGCTATACTGTTTGTTGCTTCCTTCCTGTTCCATTCGAAAGCTCTTTCCCCGGCTGTCATAAATCCCACGCAGAAACGCATACTTTGCTTCTCCCTGTTCATCCATGCCAACAAAAACAGCGTTATGGTAGGGGGCGCTCTCATACAGGATTCCCAGCTGCACACAATAATCCAGTACCTCATCCCGGATTCCCCTTTGGTTCAAATATCTCCGTACCCGGTAAAAACTGTCGTTGGGGAAAGGCAGGGAAAAGGGCTTCTTCCTGGGGGCTGGTTCTGCTCTGGAAACATACACAGGCGTCTGCTCACACAAGATTTTTACTGCTTCCGTATATCCCATGCCATCTACCTGCATCAAAAACCGGAGAGCCGACATTCCACCAATACCCCTGGACTTCCAATGCCATTTGCTGGTAATCTCATTGATTTTGAAACTGTCATGGTCCTGAAGCTGCCATTCATTTCTTGTCCGTGTTTTTTTCAATCTCCCCGGCTGGTATGTCTGCAGATACTCGTAGGCTCTCACCTGCTTGGCTGCCTGATATTCTTCTTCAGTAACCCAAGCCATCAGATCACTGCATTGCGAAGAGCCTCGACCTTATCGGTGCGCTCCCACGGAAACTCTTTTCTTCCGAAATGCCCGAAGGCTGCAGTCTGTCGGAAAATAGGACGGGTAAGGCGCAGGGTATCCACGATCTGCTTCGGAGTCAGCCCAAACACCAGCGGGATTGCCAGCTCCAGACAGTCATCCGCACACACGTTTCCCGTACCAAACGTGTCCACCTGCACCATAACTGGCTGTGCCACTCCGATTGCATAAGCCAAAGACACTTGACACTTGCTGGCAAGCCCCGCAGCTACGATATTCTTGGCGATATATCTAGCCATATAGGCTGCTGAACGATCCACTTTTGAACAATCCTTTCCGGAAAATGCACCACCGCCATGGGGAACCATGCTTCCATAACTGTCTACCATCAGCTTCCTTCCAGTCAGCCCCGTATCTGCATCCAGTCCTCCACAGACAAAACGCCCCGATGGATTGATATAAATCTTGGTTTCCTCATCCGGTGGCAGGGGACGAAGCGCCGGCAATAACACCTTCTTTCGGATCTCCGCTTCCAGCTTTTTCAAATCTTTTTCTTCCGTATGCTGGCAGGACACTACCACACTATCCAGTCGGACAGGCTTCCCATTTTCATATTCTACGGTCACCTGGGCTTTCCCATCCGGTAAGATCCCCTGAATATAAGAGCTTTGTCTGCAGGCAGATAATTCCCGGACAATCCGATTGGCCAGCACCACAGGCATAGGCATGAGCTGCTTCGTTTCATCACAGGCATATCCGATCATCACACCCTGATCCCCTGCCCCTTGGAACCAGTCTATCTGATTGTCAGACACTCCTTCCCTTCGTTCTTTTGAAGTATCGACTGCCCCTGCAATATCGGGACTCTGTCGATGGACAAAAGTGTCCATTGCAATCCCTTCACTGGAATAACCCACGTCAGACAGTACTTTTCGCACAACTGCAAACACATCCGGTTCATAGGTGCTGGTGATTTCCCCTGCCACAATGATCGTTCCTTTCGTAGCAAGCACCTCACATGCTACTCTGGACTGTTCATCCTGTTTCAGACACACATCCAAGATTGCATCTGCAATCTGGTCACACAATTTGTCCGGGTGTCCTTCTGTTACTGCTTCTGCTGTATAAAATTTTCTCATATGAATTCCCTCTCTTTCATGCAAAAAGGCAGGACACCTTCCTTTTTACGGGAACATATCCTGCCTGATGTTTTATATATTGTTTAATTTTCTCATTTAACCTTTTAATCGGCTTTCAATATCTGATGCACTATACAGTACATCTGTTACAATCACCTTATCTCCCTGGATTACAAAAAAGACCGAATAATTGTCTACCAACAATCTTCTCATCTCTTTGCTTCGTTCCGGCTCTGATTCCATAATACGGATTCTCTCAGCCATAGTATCCAATGTTAAAATAGCGTCTGCAATCCGGTTGTATTGATCCATCGCATTTTCTGGTGCCTGAAGAACATAAGCGATGTGATTATATAACTGCTCCATATCAGCCAATGCTTCATTTGTAATCTCAACCGTATAGTGTTTCATATCAATGATTCTCCCTGAATTTTGCGAACGCTTCTGCTGCATTTTGCACTCTTCCTGCAGCTATATCATTGTAACCTTTTTCCAATTTCTGATGGATTTCTTCTGTTGTCATGGCATCTGCATGAATCGATACTGGTGCTTTTGGTAAAGAAACAGAAAATGGAATTCCACCTGTAAGAGAAATTTGATTCAAGTACATATCAATCGCTGTTGACATAGGAACACCTAACTGAGACAATACTTTTTCTGCCCGCTCTTTGACAGTTGGGTTTACTCTTAAGTTTAATGTTGCTGTTTTTTCCATGATCACACCTCCTTGTTTCTTATATTGTAACGCTTTTGTCGTTACAATTCAAGCACTATTTCTCACATTTTCTAAGTTTTATATCCGATTTTACATTTTCATTATACTCTCAGATTTTCGCTTAAAAAACACATTCCAGATAGATGGCAGATACATCCAGATAGCTGCAAAAGTCCCAGTCTTTAAACACTTTCTGACACTACATCACGCCACATTTCGTTGTACATCCTACATCCTCGAACACTTTTGTGTATGATGGTACTGTCCTTTTCATGCAGCCCTGTCTCATATTCTGCACTTTTCGGGTGCTTTCAAACACTTCCCGGCAACTTCAGTTCCAAAAAGCCACCAAAGAGCTGGAAAAGCGCCCATCTTCGAACACTTTCCCAACACTACAAGACTACACAAGCCGCCACGATCCGTTGCACATCCATTAACTTCGAACACTTTTTGTTCCGTAGTGCCACTTCTTACCTGCAGCTTGTCTCATATTCTGCACTTTTGGGGTACTTTTGAACACTTTCTGACATTACTGACTCCGAAGCGTACTGGAGATATCCAGAGACCGGAAGAAAGTTCCCACTGTTGAACACTTTTTCCCCTTTAAGCTCCTGTTTTTACTGCCACAAGGATGTTCCGGGCTTGTTTCCACTCATAAGAGCAGGTCACCAGCGTCAGAGTTTTCTCACAACCTATGCCATCTACCCCTGTTTCAAACAACGACAGCGCTTTTGCCTGCGCTACATAAGCCTCCAATTCCTGTGGACTCTGAAAAGATGTCCTCTGGAAGTCGAACATGGACACATCGGCTTTCAAAACTGCCGCTATCCGGTACTCCTCCATCCCTCCCGGTGTCTGAAAGAACACCCTGGGATGTGCTTTCCAGTAATCATAGGAGGCGTACTGATCCAGATTCCCGAACATTGCCCCGCTGTTCATGTTGTGACCGTAGATGGTCAGATTTCCCGATTCTCCCAGAATACAGTCTGCCTGGAGGAACAAACTTCCATTGATGTCGTAGTTTCCCCGGTAATCCCTCGGCAGATAATACTCCGGTTCTTCCGGGCTGCTCTGCAGTACCGGATAATCGATGCCACTCTCCTGGATCGTAAGCCAGCCCCGAACATCCGGATACTGACTCTGGAGGGAGCGAAAGTCAACGGCAGGCACTTCCAGTTCTCTTCCAGCCTGTTCTTCTTTTTGTGTTGGAGAGCCCCCGCCCGGAGGAAATTCCTCCGGGAAGTGGGATTTTAAGTCCTCCACCAGTTCCCGGTTCTGCCGGGGGATGATAACAAAATCATAATAAAGCAACGCTGCACTCATTATGCAGATGACACACAACATCACCTGCAGAATCCACAGCCTACTCTTCTTTTTTCGTTTCATCTGCTTTTTCTGTCTTTCCATGTTTCTTCTTATAAATCATGGTTGCCATGAGTCCGGCTGCTGATGCTCCCAGGAGAACAAACAGCAGGATTGGTTTCCAGTGGTCATCCCCTGTCTGCGGTACACCCGGTGTTTCCGGTGTTCTTGCATCTTTCATTTCCACCTTCTGGATTTCCATGGTATCTTCCAATGTGAATTTCACATCTTCTGCAATCTCATAGCCTTCCGGCGCTGTGATCTCACGCAGAGTCAGCTCTTCCCCTACCGGAAGTTTCTCTGCCAGATGAGGCTTTCCATCCGTTACCCACTCTTCCAGAATCTCACCCTCTTTATTTAAGATCTGCAGCTTGGCACCTTCCAGTTCCTCGCCTGTGGTAATATCCGTCTTGGAAATTTCCACTTTGGAATAATCATCCTTCATCTCCACCTTGGTCACACTGCCATCTTCTTTTACTTCAAACTCGATATCTTCTGCAGATACATAGCCCTCTGCATAAGGCGGCAGTTCTTCGTGAAGGATATACGTTCCTTCTGGCAGTCCATAAACTACGTGTGGTTCTTTTGCACTGATCCACTCTTCTACGATGTTGCCCTCTTTATCGATGATCTGAAGCTTCGCGCCTTCCAGTTCTTCCCCGGTTGTTGCATCGGTTTTCGTAAATTGGCTCTCAGTCGGCTGGTTTTCCACTTCTTTTGTCAGCTTGATTTCTGCAAGGTTCTGGTCTGTGTAAGAGGCATCCATCTCCCAGATTTCTTCATTTGGAAGATATCCCGGTTTTCTCACTTCCTCTTTTACATAATATTTCCCATGATAGAGGTCGCTGTCAAAGGTAAGCTGTCCCTTCTCATCCGTTGCTTTCTTCTCCAGCAGAGTGTCCTTTTCCACAAGAACCTCACCCTGCTGGGAGAGGATATCTTCTTTGGCATACAATCCAAAGATCACGCCTTCCAGCTTCTCTTCTGTGACTGCATCCTTCTTTTCTACAGAAATGGAAATCTTCTGTCGCTCATTTTTATAAGCAACCCCTTCATAAACAACTGCCTGAGTATCATCCTCTACGGTCAGGGTAAATTCTTTCTGTTCCGGGTTCAATACGAAATGGTCACCTGCCACCGTTTCTTTCAGATAATAAGAACCCAATGGAAGATTATTTACCACTGCCTTTCCTTCTGAATCGGTCACTAAAGTTGCCACCAGATCGTCTTTTTCATAACGGATGACCGGATTGCCTTGCTCATCCTTTGCTCCGTCCGGGGAATAAATGGTGTCCTTGGCATACAGTTCAAAGGCTGCCCCTTCCACACCGGATTCTTCATATACAAAGTCATGGAACACCCCAGTATCGGTATCCTCTCCGGTCACTGCATCTTTGATCTTTCCTGCCAGTCTCTTTGCCTTTGCAAGCAGGGAATCCCCCTTCACTTCCACTGGCTGTTCCCCGGTTTTGGTCAGTGTCAGGCTTCCCACCTGCTCATCGTTTGGCTGCTCGACTTCCACGATGACTGCCCCGGTATCGGGATCGATCTGATGGGCGGTATCGGAAGAAACCGTGATCACGATTCCCTCTTTCGGGTTCTCTTTGTAACTGCCTTTTCCGGTCACTTCCAATGGAGAAATTACTTTTTCCCCTTCATACAAGGAACTCTCATATCCCTGTCTTACAAACCCTTCCGGTGCTTTCACTTCTTCGATCCGGTAAGTAGAACATTTCAATTCTTCCGGTGTTACCAGATAGCCTTCCTCATTGGTCTTAAAAACGCTGATGGTCTCTTTCTTCGGATAGAATACCGTCTGCTCTACATATTCCTCTTTTTCCATGTCAAAGATTTTATAGGAAGCTCCTGCTTTTAAAACCGGATTGCCTGTCTGTGCATCCTTTTTCACGATTTTTAACAAAAACTCAAACGGACGGTCATCGAACACACGCCATACCATCGGTTCTCTGCTGTCCTCATCAACCTTCACCAAAAACGGATCGATGGCTTTCAAGTTCTCCGGTACGGTGCTTTCCTCTACCACATAAAGACCATACGGAAGCTCCGGACTGAGAGCATATCCTTTTTTATCTGTAATAAGCTCCTGTACTGGGACAGCCTTGCCATCCACATAGGTCACTGCCACCTCTTCCTTACTGAAATCATAACCTCGGAAATCTTCCGCAGTAAACTGATCCCCATTGGATGGCTGTAATTCCCCACTCTCTACTTTGGAAAGGCTGCTGATCAGATACACCTTAAAACCTGCTCCTTCCACAAGGTCTGTTTCTGTCTGGTCTCCATCTTCGCTGATCTTGATCAGCTGGAACGCCTGCTTTTTCACCTGTTCCTGTACCGTCAGGTCCCTGGTTACCTCTGCCACTTCCTGTCCTTCGTAAGCAAGGTCCACCTCATACTCTGTTGGATCTACCGTATAGCCTTCCGGCGGAGTGATCTCTTTCACATACATTTTCCCCAGATACAATTTGGAAAAATCTAAGGTACCATCCTCCTTGATCACGCCCTGTGCGATGAGGCTGTCTTTTTTGAACAGAACCCCCGTCTTTCCATCCGGGTGGACGATATCCTCTCTGGCATACAGACCATACACAGCCCCGGCAAGGGAACTATCTCCCTGGGGAAGAAAAGCCTGTGTCTCCTTATCGATCTTTTGGATATGGACAGCACCTTTCACCCTCTCATCGGTTGCTGAGATGGTGACCGTCTTTCCGGCTTCCACATCCACCTTATGGATCACATCACTCTGTGCATACTTGTCTGGAGCCTTGATCTCCTTCACATATACTGTTTTGATGGCTGCCTCAAAATAATCACTGACTGCTTTTCCCTCTTCCCCGGTGACTGGCATTTCCATCAAAAGATGCTCACACTTGCTGTCTGTATAAATGCCATACACTGCACCGTCTAAAGGATTCTTGGTATCCGCATCCTGTTTGAAAAGCTCGATCCTTGTCATCTCCAGCCAGTCTACCGTAAAACTTACCGGATTGGCTTTCTCCGATTCAAAGACTCCAATGTCCTGATTGCTGTTTCCTGTGGATAATACCAGCGTTCTCCAGGTTTCCCCTACAGAACCATGCAGTTCCCCGGAGGAATAGTTTCCGGTATGAAGCATTGGGGCAGTCAAATAAAAGGTATCCCCGCCATAGATCTTCAGCGCACCATTCTCTGCGGAAGTTCCCTTTGTCTTGTTATAAATGGTGATGTCTTTTGGTACATTGACTGAAATGTAGTTTCGGTGATCCCCGGACAATGTGATATCCGGTGTTTTCTGTACATTTCCATTTCGGACTGCTTTTACAGAAGTCTTGGAAAGGGAGATTTCCCCCTTCGGCGGCTCTTCCATAGCAAACAGGTGGTCAATATAGGCGATCACGCCTGCGTTTACCAGATCTTCATACTTACATCCTGTAAATCCTGCCTCACCTGCATAGGCATAGCTGGCTGCGATGTGGGTATATACATATTTCTCTTCTGCACTTTTCCCGGACAGATAACTGCCTGTAATATCCCCGGCGCCGCCATAACCATAATACAGCACCTTCTGCAAGTTCTTATTGCTGTCCAGTACCTGTGCCACATAGTCTCCACTCGGCGGTGAGGAACGATGGGATTCCAGACAGTAAGCGATCTTTCCATTGACCGTAAACCAGCAGGTTAAGTAATTTCCAATATAACTTGGATAGTAGATGGTCTCCCCTTTTTCCAGATGTACGGTTTCCTTTGCTCGGAACGTGTTTTCCGCACCGGAAAGCATCATCACTTCCCCATCCTCAATCTTTTCTTCCAGTTCCCTTGCTGCCTGTGCATCCGCATCTTCCCCGGATACCGTCACTTCCACATCCGGGATCTCCTGCACAGGCGTCTCCGAATCTTCTTCAGAATTCGTATCCTCCTTCTGTTTCTGACCGCCATTTTCTTCTGTATGAGCCTGCCCTTCCGTATCCGTCAGGATGATCTTTCTGCTCACAGAATAGCTGTCACGCGCATCCTTTGGCACAACCCAGTAGGTTGCAATATAGGTTCCTGCCTGGTCAGGGTGGTAGCTCCCTCCATCTTCCGCTTCGATACGTTCCAAGGTAACATCCTCTTGTTCTGAATTGTAATGGATACCTTCCATACAAGTCTCTGCCATAAAATCCTTGTCGGAAATATCTTTCGTGATATCTTCTGCTGTTACCAAATGTTTCGCAGCTTCTGAAGCTTCCTCTGTCTGTTCCGTTTCAGATATTTCTACGCTCTCCGTCACTGGCTCTGACGGATTTTTTGTTTCTGCCGCATGGACATCCGCTAAGTTCCCAAGCGGACTAAGACCCATGAGCAGTGCGAGCCCAAAGGCTGCAAGTCTTGTTTTGATATTCCTGCTCTTCATTGCATTCTCCTTTTTTCGTTAAAAATACCGCAGAGGATTTCCCCTGCGGCGTTGTTATCTACTGACTTCTGTTTTCTTGTGACTGGCTTTTTTCTTTCCCACTTCCTGTCTTGTACGCTTTAGCGCATCGGTCACAGATCGGCTGGAAATCCCATTCTGATGGCAGCCTTCCACGATTCCCATAAAATAAAGATCCGAGGGGATGGCAGGCTGATCCTTATAGGGTGCATTCATGGTATATGCCATGACTTCCCGTTTCACACCATCCTTTCCCTGAACAAGAACAGTCTCCTTCCCATACAGGTGGGGATACCCTTCATAAAAGTCCAGGCTTTTTTCACACTCCGGTGTGATCTTCCAAAGCACCCCTTCCACCCGGCTGCCCTCTTCCGGCAAAATAGTGGCAACACCGCATCCTTTCCCCCTGCCACAGAAGGTCAGGCGGTATCCCTCCAGCTTGACCTTCTCCACTACGGAAGCTGCCGGACAGCGGTACGCCATCTGGTCTAAGTTCATGTTGCTGCCATAGGCAAAATAATAGGATTCTTTCATCTCTTACCTCCTAACGGGCATCCTCCGCCCGATGATTTCGATTCAAACATTCATAGGTACTGCGGTCATATCTCCATGCCCTGTCACCCTCCAGATTGGCAAGCAGATGTTCCCGGACATTCTTATATTCCGGTCCAATGAGCCCCAGCCGCAATAAAAAGGTACGGAAGGTAAATGCCGGATTCTCTGTGATCTCCGTTTTCCGCATCTGGGTGCATTTCTGATTGATGGCCTGGGCAGAGATGGCAAGAGCCAAAGTGATATTTGCCCGCACTTTTCCTGCATGGAGGGTACTCTCAAAACATCTCCACTCCAAAGTTCCTTTGGAAAACACTGCATGAAGGTTCAACGCATAGTACCGGGTATCGTCATAATGATCATGGCTTCCATCCCTGCCCCCATACCATACCCGTTTCAACTTTTCCATGGAAATGGTGCTGTTTGGCATCCGGCGGATCTTCTCCAGCACAATGGGGCGTACCTTCTGGCAATACTCCTGTTCCCTTGATGTCTGCACCTTCAATGCCTTAAACAGGATGTCCTCTTTGGAATACATAATGGTCATGGCATTTTTAAGGCTTCTTGGGGTGTGATTGGAAGCATCCACATGCACATGCTGCCCGCAGGATGCATTTACCTTCGCCCCATGATGCCTGAGACACCGCACCACTTCCTGCAATTTTCCCATTTCTCCATAGGAAAGTTTCGGACTGACCATCTCGGTGCTGTATTCTCTTCCGGCAGGAACCATGCGTCCACGCTCCCTGCGTTCCGTATAGATGCTCCCATCATACATGAACTTCCATTTCTTTCCTTCCTGATCTGTCACAGACCAGACCCCATAATATCCACCGTCGCAAACTGCCCTTGTCCCAAACAGCTCTGCTACTTTCTCCGCAGCCCTCTGCCTGGTGATCCCTGTCATCTCAATCTCTGTACCGAAATATTGATCCTGAATTCCAATTGCCATACTGCCTTACCTCTTTGTCTTTTCATCCTCTGCCCGGATCTCTGTATCTGCCTGCCGAAGAAGCGTTCCGATGGCTTCGATCACGTTGACGGTCACTCCATTTCCAGCCTGTTTATAAAGCTGGCTGTCCGAAGTCAGTCGGTCATTTTTTGCGGACAGTTCAATACATGCCTGTCTGTTTCGCTCCCTGCTCCTGCGTTTGCTCTCGTTTGATTTCTCCCTCTGTATCTTCTTGGCACAAGCAGGACAATACTTCGATATGCCAGAGCGGGGAACATATTCAACACCGCACACCGTACAATTCTTAGGCTTTAACGCAGTCCACCGCTTTGTCGGTGTGATATGTAATTCACCGACAAAGCCGATGAATTTATAATAAATCTTGATTTCCTGCCGCACCATTCCGTCTGTAAGTTTCTCACGTTCCGAAACAAGTATCTTGTCTATAAGTGCGTTTATGATGGTTGCGTCCAGTTCCTTAATGCCTTGATAGTTGCGGATTAGGGAGAGGAAATCACGGACACCCTGCGTCTTCTCATAGCTGTCGCTGAGCGTTTCCGTTACCTCTTTCAGCCTTGCTTCAATTTCAAGCTGTTCTTTCTGGTATTTTCCCGACATCATCTCAAAATTCCGCTCGGTAATACGCTCCATCACCTTATCTTCATAGAGTGAGGAAAACAGCCTGTCCAGTTCTGCAAGGCGTTTGTTCAGTTTTCTTTGCTCCTTTTCCAGTGCCTTTGCCTTGCTCTGGTCTGTTTCCGTGAGCCGCTTTTCAATCGCCCTCACTGCCTTTTCATCATTGACTGCCATATCCGCAAATCGGTTGATGTCGGGGCGTTTCCTCCTGTTGGCACTCATAGCCCGCATCGCATAGCCGCAGTCCGCACACTTAATAACGCCTGCAAAGATGTTCTCAAAGCCGCCCTTGTTTTCTGGTAATCTGCGGCTTGTAATAAGCTGCTGTACGGTATCAAATTCCTCCTGCGTGACTATCCCCTCATGGGTGTCTGGTATCACTTCCCATTCTTCGGGCAGCTTAGAGGGGCGTTTCTTGCTTTTCATGTTGGCGGCAATCCGCTTGTAGCCTGCAAGGTTTCCCGCATATATCGGGCTTCTTAAAATGCCCCTTACGCTGTTCTCGCTCCAAATATAACGGTTCTCCTCATTCTCCTCAAAATACCTCTCATAGCCTGTTGCCCCCTGCTCCGCCGCATAAGCGGCGGGGCGTAAGATATGCTGTTTGTTGATGTGCTTGCGGATTTTGGCGATTCCGTTGCCCGCTAACGCAAGGTCAAATATTTCCCTTACCACATGGGCAACTTTGTCATCTATCAGCAGATGGTTGTGGTCGGCGGGGTCTTTGACGTAACCGTATGGTGCTGTCGTCCCCATGAATTTCCCCTGCTGAAACCTCGCTCGGTACGCCGATTTTATCTTGACCGACACATCGGCGGAATACATTTCGTTTAGGATGTTGCGGAAAGGCGTGATGTCCATAGCGGATTTATTGAGCGTGTCCACGCCGTCATTGACCGCTATATACCTCACATTATGCTCTGGGAAAAACACTTCCAGATACAGTCCGCAATCAAGATAGTTCCTCCCCAGACGAGATAAATCTTTCGTGATAACGCAGTTTATCAGACCGCTTTCAATGTCCTTAATCATGTTCTGGAAACTTGGTCTTTGGAAATTTGTACCAGAGTAACCGTCGTCCACATACGTTTTTGCTAAGTGCCATCCCTGCTTTTTCACATAATCCGTGAGGATGGATTTCTGTGTCGCAATGCTCGCACTCTCGTTATCCGTGCCATCGTCTTTTGACAAGCGGCAGTACATGCCGACTTCATAAATCTTGTTCTCCATTCTTATTCCTGCCATACTGTAAAACCTCCATATCTGTCCTATCTGTTTTCATGTTCCATTGCGTACATTCTAAGCGGACAGCCCCTCATTGTCGAAGGTGTCGCCCTCGGCAATCTTCTTCCGAATATCCTCGGAAATAATCGGGATAAACGCTTCTGTGACTGTCTGCGTGCCGACATATTCACGGCTGATTATCATCTGAACTGGTGCTTTCGGCACGATACGCTTTCTCTTTTTATCTGCTTTCTTATCCTCGCCCATACTTAAATCTTCCTTTCCAGACAGGGCAGGAGAACGTCTGGAAACGCCCCGCCCTGTCAATCAGATACCATCAATCCCCGCTGTTTACTTCTTTCTGTAATGCTTCAAGGAGTGCTGCTGCTTCATCAGCGTTCAACGTGATACCCTTTCCGCACTTCTCACGGTTCGGGGAAAAGCTGCGGATGTCATATTTCGGCTCTCTTCCGTTCCATGAGATAAGATTGATTTCTTTTGTGTAGCCGCTGTCGCCCTTAGACAATACGGCGATTTCCTTTACAATCTCATACTGGATTTCTTTCATTCTTCATACCTCAATTTTCTGCATTTACCTCCCGAAAAGAGAAGATTAGCGGCTGTCCCTGCCCCGTTTCCTCTGCAATTCACGCTCCAAAAGTTTAATGATGGTTTCCTCCATCTGCTTCGGCGTTGTGTTCTTCGGAAAATACTTTTTCAGCTTGCTTGTGTTGATTTTCAAGGTTTCTTTCTGGTTTCCCTTTTCCTCCGTCATAATTGCAAATATCGTATCCATGTCAAGCCGCCCGCTCTGGCTTAGGCTTTTCATCCGCTGTGCCTGTGAGAGTGAGGGCGTTGCTTCTTCGCTCTCCATCGTGGCAAAGAGGTTTTCCTGCTCGTCTTTCTTCAAAAAGGACAGTTCCACCGCAGGCGTGAGGGCGATTTTCCCCTCGTCCACCATCCGCAAAATCGGCGGTATCAGTTCCGTCAAACGGATAAATCTTTGTACGGTCATCCTGCCTACGCCGAAGCCCTGTGCCACCTTGTCGTCCGTCCGCAACTTCGTCACAACTTGTGACGAGGTTAAGTCTGTGCGGAAACCCTGCCGCTTCATGGCTTCGGATTTCATCTTGTAGGCAAACGCCCGCTCTGATGGCAGGATATTCTCACGCTGTAAATTACTGTCTACAAGGGTGATGATGGCTCGGTCACGGTCTAAGGGCAGGACAAACGCAGGCACGGTATTTATCCCTGCAAGTTCAGACGCACGGACACGCCGCTGCCCTGCAATCACTTCATAGCCGTTCCCGTCCTCTTTCGGGCGTGTGATTATCGGCGTGACAATGCCAAATTCCTTGATGCTTTCCGCTAATTCTGACAGCGTTTCATCCTCTGCCACATGAAACGGATTGTCGGGAAACGGGTACAAGTCTTTGGTCTTTAACACCTTAAAATCCTGTTTCTTCATTCACATATCTACCTTTCTTTCGCTCTGCTTTTATGGTTTTTCTGCAATTCTTCCAACACTTCGGGCGGTATCTTTGAGAGCAGCCGCCCCATCTGCTCGTTGGTTCTCTGCAACTCAAATATCTTCTGGTTCGCTTTCTGCACCTTTAGTTCCTGCTCATACTTTTCATCACGCATACGCCCCGCATAGTCTGATTCCTGCCCGATTTGCTCCTTTAGGCTATTGATATAGGCACTCTGCTTACTGATTTCCTTTGAGAATTTCTCCACGTCTGGGAGCCATGCCGCAATCAGTTCCAGAGCCTTGTCACGCTTCTTCCCTGCATTAAAGGCGTTGATGTCGGACAGTGCAGACACAATTTCCTCATACTGTTTATCAAGCCTGCCGCCCAACTTATAGAGCCATGTGGGGACATGTTTCCGCTTCGTTTCCATTGAGGACTGACCTCTTTCAAGCTGATTCCACCGTGAGGACATCCGCTCATGGTAGGCGGTCTGCCATTCGGACAGGCTCTTTTGATTGCCTAAAATTGTTTTGGCAGACAGCTTATTGTCTGGTGTAATCGGCACAAAACAGAGGTGCATATGCGGCGTTCTCTCGTCCATGTGGACGACTGCGGAGAGGATATTTTTCTCCCCGACACGCTCTGAAATGAAATCCAGAGCCATCGTAAAATACGCTTTCTGTTCTTTGGGCGGCAGGCTGTTCATAAATTCTGGCGAAGCCGTGATAAGCGTTTCCACCATCATCACGCTATCTTTCCTCGTCCTGCACCCTGCTTCGGCTACCATGCGGTTAATCTCTTTCTTGTAGGTGTACCTCGGCGGATTCACAAGATGGTAGTTATCTTTCGAGCGTTCCATATCTATATCTGGATTGCTTTTATAGGCTTCTTTTTTACGCTCGTTGTGGCGTTCGCAAGCCGCAACGCCGCCCGCTTTGCGTTTCTGGAAACGCAGGATTGCATAGGGCATAATTCATCATCTTCCTTTCTTCGGCGGGTAAACTGCCCTTTGGGTGACAGCGGTGACGGCGGTGACAGCAGTTTTGGGATACCCCCTGCCGACTGCCGCAACTGTCACCCTCACCCCCTGCATGACGGTCATGTCGATGATGACGGTGTTTTTGGGATACCCCCCTCGCAAGAGCCGTCACCGTCATGCCGCCATTCTTTTATCCGAAGCCGTAAGGCGTAGGATAGCAGGGCACAGCCCTGCCTTAAGGGAGTCCAGAGGGAACGTCTGGCACACGACTTTGCAGGGCAAAGTGTAGTGTGTTACACCCTGTAAACGCAGTCGGAAAAATCGGAATGATTTTTCTGACCGCAGGGGTGGTTTTACACGACCGAAAAGGGCGAGTAAATCTCACGCCTGCATTTTGCGTTTACGGGGTGTTCTCCCGTAGGGATGACAGCGGCAGGGTATCCTAAAATCACTGTCACCACCGTCACTGCTGTCACCCGCAGGGCAGAGCCGCCAGCTTTACATGGCTTTAAGCGTCAATGACAGTAACAGGGGGGTATCCTAATATCGCTGTCACCACCATCACCGCTGTCACCCGCCCTCCTTGCAAGGGCAATCCGCCTGCCGTCTTTCCTGCGGCTGTACTGGTAGCAGATACGGTTCTCGCTTAAAAATGTGGTGCGGTATTCATTCAGCCATTTCGTAATCACCGTGGGTATGGTTTCCGTTTCCCCCATAGCGGCTAACAGTTCCGTTGCCGTGCCTATCCATTCTTCCTTATCCCTCATAAAATCCACCAACCGAAAAAGGACATCTGGTATCGTTTCTTTCGCAAGCTGCTCCTGCGTTTTCCGCTCCACAAGCTCCCAACGGCAATCACGGAAACGCAGCGTGTATTCCTGATAAGGCGTGTCCCTGCCCGTCACATACAGCTTGGCGGTGTCAGACGCACGTTTCTCCTTTTCCAGAACAAAGGTAGCGTCCGCACTCCCCGTTAATCCTGTCGTCCCAGACACCTTGTTGAACACGTCGCTGTCATTCTGCTTTCGGATGTGGTGTACGACAATGACCGCCAGAGAGTGCCTGTCGGCAAAGTCTTTGATGAGGGAGATGTCCCCATAGTCGCTTGCATAGGCATTGTCTTTTGAAGCTGTACGGACTTTCTGCAAGGTATCAATGACAATGAGCCTGCTGTCTGGGTAATCTTTCAGATAATCTTCAAGCTGCACGATAAGACCGTCTGACAGCTTGCAGCTTGCCACGGCAAAGTGGAGCCGCCCGCTTGCTTCGTCCGTCAAACGAAATAACCTGTCCTGTATGCGGCAGAACGTGTCCTCAAGGCAGAGGTAAAGCACATCGCCCTCCATTGTCGGCATATCCCATAAAGGGATTCCCTGCGACACGCATAAGCATAGCTTCAGCATGAGCCAGCTTTTGCCTATCTTCTGTGAGCCGCAGAACAGCGATAAGCCTGTCGGGATAAGGCTGTCCACCACAAAGGATGGTTTCTCAAGCGGTTCATAAAGGAGCGTTTCGGCGTTGACTGTCTGTAACTTCTGCATGGCTTTCCTCCTTTCGGGCGGTGTCTTTGTTTTCGTTGCACATAGGCGTTGACCTCCTTAAAAATAGATTTACTCCCACGGAAAAAAGTGAGAGTATGTAATGCCGCCAATCCCACACAAATAAAAAACAGATTTCTTTTTCGGGCGGTGTCGGTCACGGTTGGAGATATTTCTTCAATTTCCGCCTTTACTTTCTCCTTTGCAATCGCAACAGATTTCTGTATTGCCGAAGCGGTGCAATGCTCCATAGCGGCGATTTGGTAAAAATTGAACTCATACTCGTAGTAGAGCAGGAAACGCCGCCTTTGTATCTCTGGAAGGCTCCCAACCGCCTTATAGAGCGTTTCATTCCGTTCTTCCTCAACCATGCGTTCATCAAGGCTCTTAGGCACACGCAACGCCCGTCTGTAAAGGGTTTCGTCCCATACCTCGTTAAACTCCCTGTGCCGCTCGTCCCATTAGAAAAGATTCCTGTTCCTGCGCTCCATCTGCCGAAACTCCATAAAGAACTGTTCCGACACTTCCAACTCGTGGGATTTGCCCTGCCCGTCCTTAAAGCTGATAAAATACCTTGTGCCGCTTTCCGTGGATTCCTCCCGAAGCGTGTATGCCTTAACCCTGTATGCCATCCTGTTGTCCTCCTGCAAAAAATGAGTGAGGGGATTTCCATCCCTCACCCAGTAGCCCGCAGGATGGCAGGCTGTTTTAGAAGCTATAAAATTTTCCGCAGCTTCTTCCGCAGATGGTCTAACCTCGCATAGATGGCACCAGTCGTCAAATGCACAAGCGGGGCAATCTCCTTTGTGGAATACCCCTGCATTTTCAGCAGGACGATTTTCAAGGTACGCCCGTCCACCGTGACTAATACTTGATAGAGATTTTCGCTCTCAATCTCTTCCAGTAACTCCGCAACCGTACCCACTTCCGCCTGCCGCTCCCTGCCTGCCATGTCCTCAAGATATTCCGCAACGTCATTCGTCCATCGGTAAAACCGCCTGTTGGAATTGAAGTCTGCCCTGTCCGCAA